>Ga0256824_10000366_pt1 | contig 17096 bp, 16 predicted proteins | sample CV67metaG_FD_191570 | JGI IMG/M metagenome (GOLD analysis project Ga0256824, IMG submission 191570) | Hydrothermal vent microbial communities from East Pacific Rise, Pacific Ocean - CV67 | ecosystem: Environmental > Aquatic > Marine > Hydrothermal vents | place: Pacific Ocean: East Pacific Rise...
AATATTTTAACCAATAAAAAATCTTCATAATTGAAGTCAATAAAACTGCCCCACCTTTTTACTTGTGGTGGGTTGGTTTTATTTGGGTGTTTAAACGGGCTTAACACTAAATCATTACAAGTATAAGCCAAGTTACACTAATTAAAATCAATGTGCTTCTAAAGTCGCAATCGTTTTTAAAAGTGTTACTAAGTTTATTCGTGTAAAGGATACCGTTCTAATCCCTAACACAAAATAGTACTAACTAAAATAAAAAATATGAAACAAATAGCATTAGCCATCACCTTACTATCAGCACAATTAATGTTGTTTTCCTTTACATCTACAAAAGAGGTAACAAAACATACGCTAACCGTAAAAGTATCTGATTTAAGAAATTCAAAAGGTGTGGTTCAGTTTACCTTATACACTAAAGAAGGTTCAATACCTGATGAAGATTACAAAAACTATTACCGTCAATTAAATGCTGAAATATTAAATAATGTATCCTGTATAAAATTCCACAATTTACCAGTCGGAAAATATGCAATTAACATTTTACATGATGAAAATAAAAATGGAATAATTGAAAAAGGATGGATATTCCCTATTGAAGGAATAGGGTTTTCAAACTTTAAATCAATTGGTTTTTCAAACAGACCGAGTTTTAAAAAAGCAAGTTTTATCTTTAACGGTAATAGTACAAAAGTGGTGAAAGTAATTTATATGTAATCACAGTACTTTAAACATATATTTTTCGTTGCGTTTCTTACGAAACCATAGCGCTTTTTGGGTTTAAATTAAACAAACTATAAACAAAACAAATGAACATTAAAACACAATTTAACAAATTAACAACCTACCATCATTTTTTGGTATTTCTTATCATCTTAACAGTGATGAAAATTGCCAATGTGTTTATCACAGAGGGATTTGAAGCTGGAATTCATTTTGCAGGGTTAGGCGTAGGATTAATTATAATCTCATCACTATTACATCTACTGTTTACAAAGTTTGTAGATAAAAAGAAAAAATATTTACACTCTTTAATTAGTACATTTCTAATTGTTTTAATGTTATCTCATGCAGATCCAGAACCGGTAAGAGGTGTGTTAGTGATTTTGCTTTTATATGTAGCAAAATTCATTGTTAAATATAAAAAGCAAAACATTTTTAATCCTGTAATTTTTACAATTGGAGTGATAACTTTACTAGCATTATTTGTTCCGTTTTTAGGTGTGCCGCCTATGGATTTTACAGGGATTGATATTCGTTTTCCAATTATGGGCTATCAAGTACCATTACCGTTGTTACCAATAACTTTAGCATTGGTGTTCAATGTCAAAAGAATTAGAAAATACCCTTTAGCTTTTAGTTATAGTATTGTGTCATTAATTATAGGCTATTTTACAGGTGCTTACGAACAAGGTGTTGACATTTTTACACACATTATTATAACTATGTTTATTGGTGCAGCAGTAATTGTTGAACCTAAAACATCACCAAATATACCAAAAGAGCAACTAGTATATGGTGTGTTAATGGCCGTATTCATTAGTGGGCTTTCTTTGTTTAAAGTCCCAAATGCAATTGTCGTTGGTTTATTGATTTCAAACGTAGTGTACTTTATTTATGTCCAAAAAACAGATAAATAATAAAATGTGTATCAATTTTAAACCGTGATATTTGTCACGCCTAATTGTGTTAGTAATCACTAATTTTAACTGATATGAAAAATAGAATAAAAATAGCAGTACTATTAAGTTTGATGTTGGTTATGAACTTATCATGTAATAAGAGAGAAGCTTTAACTTCAGAGGAATTAGAAGACCTAACCTTTTTAAGAGAAGAGGAAAAACTAGCTAGAGATGTTTATTTATATGCATTTGATAAATATGGAGAAGCTATATTTGAAAATATTGCTGATGCAGAACAAAAACATATGAATAAAGTGTTAACAATCTTAAATGATTATGATGTTTCAGATCCTGCTTCAGAAATAAAAGGTGTATTTACAAATCAAATTTTACAAGGGCTGTACACTGATTTAACATCAAAAGTTGACAGTTCATTAATAGAGGCTCTAAGAGTAGGAGCGACCATAGAAGATTTAGATATTAAAGATATTGATCTAAATAGCACAAGAACGGATAAAAATGAAATATTAGATATGTATATAAAATTAAACTGTGGTTCACGAAATCATATGAGAGCCTTTACGAAAGCATTAACAGATGCTAATGAAACGTATGAAATACAATTTATATCACAATAAGATTATGATACTATTTTAGAATCTGATACTGAAAGTTGTGAGGGGTAATTTAGAATAGAATTTAAATGAAAATAGCTATAATAATTAGTCTAATATTAACTTTGTCATTAAGTTTTAACTTATCAGCACAAGAAGAGTTTAATGTTGAAATTGAACCCGTTGTAATATCAAACTCTCCAGTAATAGACTCCTATTCTTTTGGACAAATAACTGCTAAAAATGAGCACTTAACGTATGTAAAATTATCGGCTATTGATGGACAGTGTAATACTGTAATTTCAGGGACTACAATTGTACCCTTTTTTAGTCGGGATAACAATCTTGTTTCAATGAAAGTATTTAATAGACTAGGGAAAATTGTTTATCAGAATAATTTTGAAAATAAAATTGATAAACAAACTATTAAGATTAATTTTGAAAAAATGACTGTTGGAAGTTATAGAGTTAAAATTACAAGTACGAATTACAATTATAAAAAAAATAAATTATGATAAACATTAAAAATAGTAGTATCGCTATGTCATTACTGTTAGTGGTTTCTTGTTCTAATCAAGATAATACTACTTCAGAAACGAAAAATGAGACTACAATAACTCAATTGAATGGTGAAGAGCTAATGAAAACAAATTGTTTAATTTGCCACGGAAACGGAACGTCACATGACGATATATTAGCACCCCCAATGAAAGGTATTAAAAACCATTATTTAGAAAATGGAATGACAGAAGGTGAATTTGTTAAAGCTATAACAAGTTGGGTTGCTGAACCAGAAGAAAGTAAATCTAAAATGCAAGCTGCTATTAGCAGATTTAAGATTATGCCTAAATTAGGGTATAATCCTGAAGAGGTTAAATCAATCGCTTCATATATGTTTAACAATACTATGCAAAAACCAATTTGGTTTGATAAACATATGGAGGAAGAACATTCTGATTATTCAATAGAAGGCTTAGAATTAAATGATGGTGAAAAATGGATGACAGATAAAGAGACATCTATAGGGTTTAAAAAAATGTTAGATTTAGTTAACTTATTTGATGATAATTCAAATCCAGTACTTTCGAATTATAACGATTTTGGAAATAATATGAATGAAATCAAAGATGATGTGTTAAGTAAATGTACAATGACTGGAGTAGGACATGATCACTTACACACCTTATTAATTCCATTGATAAGAAAAATTAATGGAATAAAGGATGTCGATAATCTCGAAAAAGCAAAAGAAATATACAGTAATATTAAACTTAATGTTGAGTTATATGATGAGTTCTTTAACTATTAACCTCAGTTTTCAGATATAAAGTAAAAAAACGTGAATGTGAGTTCACGTTTTTTTTGTTCTTAATCCATTAATTAAATAATAGATTAGATGAAATATAATTATATTTGATTCATAAATAAAAACACTTATGCTTAAAAGTTTTAGAATCATCTTAAAAACGTATGGATTGACGGTATCAATCTTTTTTATTTTTAGACTAATTCTTTTTATTACGGAGTCAGCAAGGGTGGATTATACTCAAGACAGTTTCTTTGATGTTTTACATGCTTTTTTTATAGGCGTACGTTTTGATTTAGTTATATCAGGATATATTCTTTTTTTTCCAGCATTTTTCTTAATTATAACTGAATTTTTTAACGTTCAAAATAAGATAATAAAATTAATTTTTTACTACTGGATTGCGATATTTTTGTCGGTAGCATTTATTATTTGTGGAGCTGATATTCCTTATTTTAATCACTTTTTTCAGCGTTTTTCAATGGGTGCGTTTGAATGGATTGATAGTCCAAAGTTTATTTTTGAGATGATAATTAAAGAACCAAAATATGTTTTAATTATCTTACCCGTTATTGGTATTATCTATTTGTTTTTTAAAGTACTAAGAAAAATATTTTTTAAAGAATACCCTAAGCCAACCCTAAAATTACCTTTGCAAATACTTTTTTCTTTATTATTTTTAGGATTGATGTTTTTGGGAGTTAGAGGTCGAGTTCAAAAAAAATCACCCATTAGAATTGGAACAGCTTATTTTGGGAATAATTCATTCTTAAATCAATTAGGACTGAATCCTGTATTTACATTACTTAGAAGTTACTTAGACAGTTTAGATCCTGATAATAATAAAATAAATTTAATGGATGATTCAGAGTCTATTAAATATGTTCAAAATTATTTAAACATTACTAAACCCCATGCTAAATCTCCAATCGCAAGATGGGTTGAAACTGATACAACGAAAGAAATAATAAAGCCTAATATTGTGCTTATTATTATGGAAAGTATGAGTGCAGGTAAAATGACCCGTCATGGAAATCCTGATCATTTAACACCATTTATGGATAGTCTTTCAACTCAAAGTTTGTATTTTGAAAATGCATATACGGCAGGTAAACATACTTATAACGGTATATTTAGTTCTCAATTTTCGTTTCCAGCACTATATGGGCAACATACAATGAAAGTTATCAGAAAGTATAACGGTCTTAGTCATGTGTTAAAATCTAAAGGCTATTCAACTTCCTTTTTTATTCCTCATGATAGTCAATTCGACAATGTAGACGGTTTTTTACGTGAAAATGAGTTTGAAAATATTATAAGTCAAAGTGATTATCCTAATGATAAAATAATTAGTTCACTTGGTGTTACGGATGATTTTATGTTTGAATATTCAATTCCAATTTTAAATGAATACGCAAAATCTAAAAAACCATTTTTTGCTTCATTCATGACGGCAAGTGATCATGGTCCTTATTTTGTGCCAGATTACTTTACGCCACATTCAACAGAAATTAAAAAACAAACGGTAGAGTTTGCAGATTGGTCATTAGAGAAATTTATCTACTTGGCTAAAGCGCAAGACTGGTTTGATAATACCATTTTTGTTTTCATAGCCGATCATGGGGCAGCTTTAACAGCAACTTATGATATTTCATTAGATTATCATCATTCTCCGTTAATTTTTTATGCACCAAGTTTACTTGGTAGTCCAGAAGTTCGATCAGAAATAAGTGGGCAAATTGATATCTTTCCAACGTTAATGGGGATGCTAAATGAGCACTATTTAAATAATACGTTGGGAATTGATTTAATATCTGAAACCCGTCCTTATATTATTGTGAATGATGATGATAAAATGGGTGTTTTAGATGAGGAATTCTTTTTAATTATGAAAAAAGAATCAGAATCTAAATTGTATAAATATAAAAATAACGACAGAACAGATTACGCCAATCAATTCCCTGAAAAGGTTATTGAGATGGAATTATATATAAAATCAAACTTGCAAGTGTATCAGAATATGCTAAACAAAAATCAGCAATTTATTGAATAATAAGAGTCGTGTAGATATTGTACGGTATACTTTTCTTGATAAATGTAATGAAATTACAGATCAAGTTGCATACTATTTGAAATCAATGTGTTTTGATATCTTTGAATAATTGCTTTAAGTTTTTTCTCCATTGAACTTACGATCACGCTTTCTTCTTTTAATAGGTCATTATTTAGTTGTGGATCAATTTTATAATTATAGAGATGAATGGATTTTTCTTCTGAAAATAATAAAATATAATCCCCTTTAATTAACTGATGTATTCCACTAACATATTGAAATGCAATGCTGTCTTTTATTGATAGTACTGATTTTCCAAATGAATAAAATTCACCTTTATAGTTTACTAAATCAAGAACCGTATTGAACATATCTAATTGTTGAATTGGGTTATGAATTGTAGTCGGTTTAATCCATTTAGGCGAGTATATTAAAATTGGTATTTTATATATTCCAACATTATTAGTAGCTATATTACTGTTATTTGTAGGTGATTTCCAAGCTGCACCATTTGTATGGTCTGCCGTAATGATGAATATTGTGTTTTCAAACCAAGGTTCATGTTTTGATTTGTTAAAAAATTCTCCTAATGCCCAATCTGTATATCTTAATGAAGCTATAAATTCACCATCTCCTTTAAATTTATTAGCTAAACAATCGGGAATTAGATAGGGGTGATGTGATGATATAGAGAAGAATGTTGAAAAGAATGGCTCTTGAAAAGTTGTGAGTTTGTGACTGAAAAAATCGAAAAAATTATGATCATAGATTCCCCAATTACCATCATCATGTTCTTTGATTGGGTATTCGTCCTTACTAAAGTAATTGTTAAATCCAATTTGGCCAATATACTCTTGCCAACCTAACATATTCTTACTCGATCCATTAAAAAATGAGCAGTGATACCCCTTTTTGTTTAAAATTCTAGGCAATCCATATGTATTATTATTCAAGTAAAGAGAATGCATAAAAGGTTCGTCCATTAAAGATGGAAAACCTAAAGTTAAAGCTACTAAGCCTTGGCTTGATCTTCTACCATTTGCAAATGCGTTTGTAAACAGGAGTGATTCTTTACTAATACTGTCTAGTATGGGGGTATAGCCTTTTCCGTTGTTTAGGTATCCAACAAATTCAGATGAAAAACTTTCTAAAATGATATATACAATATTAACAGAATCGTTAATTTTTAACGTAGGAGTTAAGGATTGTTTTATCGGAAATAGCTCATTCAATTCATCTTTTGAAAAGTAGTTTTTTTGTTTTAATGTTCTGTTTGATAGGGAGAATAAAAATGTAAGTGGAGAATTAGTGATCAGAGGAGCTAGTTCCATTTTTATTAAAGAAGAAGCGTATACAGGTCTTATAGGTCGTTCTTGTAAGCCTCCTCTAAGCCCTATAATAATAAAACCACCTAATAGAATAAAGGCTATTACTTTCTTAAGTACGTTTTGCTTTTGATCTAAAATAAAAGTATTTGTGTATCTGTAAAGTTTAAATAATGTAAATGTTATGATGAAAGATATAATCAATAAATACCAATAATCTTTCAAAAACTGCATAGTCATTGTTGCTACAGATCCCGCTAAACCTAAAACTTCTGAATCTAAACGTTTAGAATTGAATTTGTAAAAAGCCACATCTATTAGTGCGATTATAATTCCAGTTAAATTTGTTGTAATGAATAGAATAAGTAAAATTCTATTGATAAATTTATTTAAGATTAATTTCGTTGGTAAAAAATGAAGTAAAATAAATACCAAGTTTAAATATAATAAAACCGTTATATCAAATCGTATTCCTTGAGTGAAAATGACAAAATATTCTGTCATAGTTATTTCAGGAAATATTGAATGGTTAAGAACTAAAAATAAGCCCCTTAACAAGGTATATATGGATAATAGGCCAATAAAACGTTTAACAATAATTTTTAGAAACTCCATATACTAATACAAAATTATGACTGTTGAGTACAGAAATATTATTATAAGTTATCTTCTTTAAACCATTCTACAAAGCTATTATCAGTTTCTTGTAATTTGGCATACCTTAAAGCGATATGTTCCGGTAAATTAGGAGTAATGCGTTCAATCATGTCTTTTAGCATGTTTTCAGCAGTAGGTTGATAGTCACAAAGCATCATTTTTGAAAAGCCATTTTCAACTTTAGCATAATCGGCATGCGGTGTATTACCATTTAAAAGTAAACAATGGTCAAAGTCCTCTATCACTTCTTTTTTAACAATTTTTTTTAAATCGCCAAAATCGATAATCATACCATTTTTCACATGGTCTAAATCATTAATCACTTCACCACTGATTGATATGGTTAATTTATAAGAATGACCGTGAATGTTTTTACATTTACCATCATAGTTCCATAAAGCGTGGGCAGTTTCGAAATCGAAAATTTTTGTTATTCTTAAATTCATAATAATTTTTTAAGTGGGTATTAAAACACTGATTTTTCTGCAAATTTAAGTATAAAATCTAAATCACAAAAAAAAGAGTTAGTTTTTTTAAACTAACTCTTCTCATGATTTGTCTTTTTATAACGTTATTTAGTAATATTTAAAACTAAATAACTTTTTAATAGGCTCTTTCGTTTGAACCTTCCATATAATTCATAAATGCTTTATTAACAACTTTATTCCCTCCAGGAGTAGGGTAGTTACCAGTAAAGTACCAGTCACCTTTATGATTAGGACAGGCTAAGTGTAAGTTTTCAATAGTTTGATAAATTATTTTTACATCAGCATTTATACCTTTAGGAGTTAACATGATAGATATTTTATCTGAAATTTGTTGAGCTGTAAAGGGTTTATAAACCTCTTTTACATAATTAACAATTTGCTCTTTAGGTAAATGTTCTTGTGCTTTACATTTTTTGTAAAGGTCTTCAAGTACATTTTCCTGACCGCTATCTTTTAATAACTCAACTGTGGCAGAAAATGCAATAAAGTCACCCATTTTTGCCATGTCAATTCCATAACAATCAGGATATCTAATTTGAGGAGCACTTGACAAAATAACAATTTTTTTAGGATTTAATCTATCAAGTATTCTTAAAATAGATTTCTTTAAAGTAGTACCTCTTACAATTGAATCATCAATAATAACAAGATTATCTTTGTTTTCATTAACAGTCCCATAGGTAATGTCATATACATGAGCAACAAGATCATCACGTCCATCATCTTGAGTAATGAATGTTCTAAGTTTAGTATCTTTTATTGCAATTTTTTCAATTCGAGTTCTTTTTAATAAGATTTCTTTTAAGTCAGCATCAGAAAGGTTTTTATTAGCTCTGATTAGATCAAATTTAACTGTATTTTGATAATCTTCTAATCCTTTTACCATTCCGTAGAATGACGTTTCAGCCGTATTTGGAATAAACGAAAAAACTGAATTATCAACATCATTATTAATAACATCTAAAAGCTGAGGAATCATTAATCTTCCTAATTCTTGACGTTCTTTATAAATATCTTTATCCCCAGATCTAGAAAAATAGATTCTTTCAAAAGAACATTGTAATTCTTCTTTAGGTTCATTAATCATTATCTCAGTAACTGTTGCATCTTTTTTAATAATTAATGCATGTCCAGGTTTGATTTCTTTAATTTTGTCACTTTTAATATTAAAAGCGGTTTGAATGACAGGTCTTTCAGAAGTAACTACAACGATTTCATCATCTTCATACCAAAATGCAGGTCTAATTCCATTGGGATCTCTTAATATAAAAGCATCACCATGTCCTAACATACCAGCCATAACATAACCACCGTCCCATACTTCAGACGATTTTTGTAAAATATCAGTAATGTTTAGAGATTGAGCGATCTTAGTGTAAACATCTCTGTTTGAAAGCCCATCAGGTTTATATTCGTTATATAAATTTTCATTTTCAACATCTAAAAAATGTCCAATTTTTTCCATTACTGTAATGGTGTCAGAACTTTGTTTAGGGTGTTGTCCTAATTTAACTAATGCTTTAAATAATTCATCATTATTAGTTAAATTGAAATTTCCAGCAACGATTAAGTTTCTAGTCATCCAATTGGATTGTCTTAAGAAGGGGTGACAACTCTCGATACTATTTCTTCCGAACGTACCATAACGTAAGTGTCCTAAAAATACTTCACCAGTAAATCCAGCGTTTTTCTTTAAGTAAGTAGTGTCGTTTAATAATTCTGGATTTTCTTCAGCAATGGCATCAAATCTTGAATTTATTTTCCCGAAAATATCTTGAATAGGTTTTGGATCAATAGATCTAACTCTACTAATATATCTTTCACCGGGCTCCATGTCTAGTTTAATGTTTGCTATTCCTGCACCATCTTGACCACGGTTATGTTGTTTCTCCATTAGAAGATACATTTTGTTTAATCCATAAAATGCACTTCCATATTTTTTGAGGTAAAAATCAACTGGCTTTTTTAATCTTAAAAATGCTATTCCACATTCATGTTGTATTGCGTCACTCATTGTTATTAGATAAATAATAGTTAGTATTGCAAAAGTAAATAAATGAACTGATTAATTAGCAACTTTATTTCTATTAAATATATATTTTAATAATTATTAGAAATAAAGTTTGTTATTATGAATAGAGTTCGTACATTTGCACCCCGATTTTGGGGCAAATTATAGTAACTTAAAAGATTAATATTGTGGATACATTAAGCTACAAAACGATTTCAAGTAACAAAGAGACTGCTGATAAAAAGTGGTTAATTGTTGATGCTGAAAATGAGATCCTAGGTCGATTAGCTAGTAAGATAGCTTTTATGATCAGAGGAAAACATAAAACAAATTTTACACCTCATGCTGACTGTGGAGATTACGTTATCGTAATCAATGCAGAGAAAGTTAGACTTTCTGGAAACAAAATGGAGGATAAGATTTATATGCGTCACACTGGTTACCCAGGAGGTCAAAGAACTCTTACTGCAAGAGAATTAATGGCAAAAAGACCAATTAGATTGGTAGAGAAAGCTGTTAAAGGGATGTTACCTAAAGGAAAATTAGGGGCAGCATTATACAAAAACTTAAAAGTTTATGTAGGTACTGAACATGGGCAGGAAGCTCAAACACCTGAAAAAGTAAATTTAGAGAAAATTTTAAACAAGCAATAAAACATGAGTGTAATTAACACATTAGGAAGAAGAAAAACTTCTGTTGCTAGAGTTTATCTTTCAGAAGGAACTGGGAAGATCACAGTTAACAAAAAAGATTTAAGCGAGTATTTCTCAACTGAAGTATTATTAGGAAAGGTTAAACAACCGTTCGGTATTACTGAAAATGTTGATAAATATGACGTTAAAGTCAATGTTAAAGGTGGTGGTATCAACGGTCAAGCTGAAGCAATTAGACTTGGTATTTCAAAAGCATTAGTAGAAATTAATGCAGAATGGAAACCAGCTTTAAAAGCGGAAGGTTTAATGACTAGAGACCCAAGAATGGTTGAAAGAAAAAAACCTGGACAGAAGAAAGCGAGAAAGAAATTTCAATTCTCGAAAAGATAACAGATCTTCTATCCCGATTGGTTTAGCATCTAAATTGTTAAGACTACTTAAGGTACTACTTAATGATTGCTTTCCAACAAATAGGAAAATAAAGTAAAGAACGTGAACCGTTCCGAATAAAAACTGAATATTTATTCAGTTCGGAGCTAAAAAAAGTTAAAGAAAATGGCAAGAGCGACATTTGAAGAATTATTAGAAGCTGGTGTACATTTTGGTCACCTAAAAAGAAAATGGAATCCTTATATGGCTCCATATATCTTCTCTGAAAAAAGAGGTATCCACATAATTGACCTTAATAAAACCGTAGCACAACTTGATCAAGCTTGTGCGGCTTTAAAACAAATAGCAAAATCAGGAAAGAAAATCCTTTTTGTAGCTACAAAAAAACAAGCTAAAGATATTGTTGAAACAAGAATTAAACCTACAAGAATGCCTTTCGTTACTGAAAGATGGTCTGGTGGGATGTTAACAAACTTTGGTACTGTAAGAAAAGCGATTAGAAAAATGTCTTCTATTGACAAAATGGGAGAAGATGGTACATTGAAAACTTTATCTAAAAGAGAAAGATTACAATTATCAAGAACTAGAGCTAAATTAGAAAAGAATTACGGAACAATTGCTGATATGACAAGAATGCCAGCGGCAGTATTTGTTGTAGATGTATTGAAAGAAACAATTGCAGTAAAAGAAGCGAATAAATTAAATATTCCAACTTTTGCAATGGTTGATACTAATTCTGATCCAAGAAATATCGATTTCGTTATTCCTGCAAATGATGATGCAACAAAATCTATAGCAATTATTATGGACAAAGTTGTAGCAGCAGTAAATGAAGGATTAGAAGAAAGAAAAGCGACTAAAGAAAAAACTAAAGCAGCTAAAGAAGCGAAAGCTGAAGAGCCAAAAACTGAAGAACCAAAAGCTAAAGCAAAAGCAGCAGTAAAGGTTGAGGTTAAAGCTGAAGTAAAAGCTGAAGAAGCAAAAGAAGAAAAATAAATCAATTTATAAATTTTATAATTTAAAATAAAATGAAAATTACTGCTTCTCAAGTAAATGAATTAAGAAAGAAGACTGGTGCAGGAATGATGGATTGCAAAAAAGCTTTAGTTGAAGCTGAAGGTGATAATGATGCTGCAATTACTATTCTTAGAAAAAAAGGTCAAAAAGTAGCTGCAAAAAGAGGTGACAATGATGCTTCTGAAGGTTTAGTTATCGCAAAAACTTTTGATAATGATTCTAAAGGTGCTATTTTAGCATTAAACTGTGAAACTGATTTCGTAGCAATGAACTCAGAGTATTATGCATTTGTTGAATCTTTAGTTGATATTGCAATAGCAAACAACTCTGACTCTAAAGATGCATTATTAGCTTCAAAATATAACGATACATTAACTGTTTCTGAAAAAATTACTGAACACGTAGGTGTTGTAGGTGAAAAATTAGAAATTACTAATTTCGCTATTATTGCTGATAAAGCTGTTGTTGCATATAATCACCCAGGAAATCAAGTAGCTACATTAGTTGCTTTAACAAGTGACTCTGCTGATGCAAAAGATGCAGGGAGACAAGTAGCAATGCAAGCTGCTGCTATGAATCCTGTTGCTTTAGATAAAAATGGGATCGATCAAAAAACAATTGATAATGAAATCGAAATTGGAAAAGAATTAGCGATTAAAGAAGGGAAACCTGCTGAAATGGCTGAGAAAATTGCAATGGGAAGACTAAATAAATTCTTTAAAGAGAATACATTATTAAGTCAAAACTTCATTAAAGATAATAAAAAATCTGTTCAGCAATTCTTAAATGATACTGAAAAGGATTTGACAGCATCTGATTTTAAGCGATTTGCTTTAAAATAAATTTAAAAAGAAAAGAGAATTTAATTATTCTCTTTTTTTTTGTTCTGTTTTTTCCATTTACTATCTATCTTTGTAATAAGACAATCAAATATTACCAATATGAAATACAAAAGAATTTTACTTAAACTAAGTGGTGAAGCCTTAATGGGGGACAAACAATTTGGAATTGATAATAACAGATTAGCAGAATATGCAGCTGAAATTAAAAAATTGTATAAACATGTTGAAATTGCAATTGTAATTGGTGGAGGTAATATCTTTAGAGGTGTACAAGCTGAAAGAGGTGGAATGGATAGAACACAAGGTGATTATATGGGAATGTTAGCAACTATGATAAATAGTATGGCATTACAGGCATCTTTAGAAAAAGAAGGTATGTACACTCGATTAATTTCTGCAATTGAAATGAAAGAGATTGCAGAGCCATTTATTAAAAGAAGAGCTGTTAGACATTTAGAAAAAGGTAGAGTAGTTATTTTTGGTGCTGGTACAGGTAATCCATATTTTACAACTGATTCTGCTGCTGCGTTAAGAGCAATTGAAATGCAAGCTGATGTTATTCTTAAAGGAACTCGTGTAGATGGTATTTATACTGCTGATCCAGAAAAAGACCCAACAGCAACCAAATATGATACGTTAACGTTTGATGAAGCATACAATAAAGGGTTAAGTATAATGGATATGACAGCCTTCACTTTATGTAAAGAAAATGATGTTCCAATTATTGTATTTGATATGAATACAAAAGGAAATCTTGAAAGAGTTGTTAAAGGAGAAAAAATTGGTACATTAGTTACTGTATAAATACGATTTAAAATGGAAGACGAAATTCAATTCATATTTGAAGGATTAAAAGAAGGTAATGATAAAGCTATTTCTCACTTAAATTCTTCATTACAAAAAATTAGAGCAGGAGCAGCTACACCATCAATGTTAGACAGTGTTGTTGTGGAAGCGTATGGCTCTCAAAGTCCTTTATCTGGAGTAGCTAATGTGAGTACACTAGATGCACGTACATTATCAATACAACCTTGGGATAAATCAACTTTAGAAGAAATTGCTAAAGGTGTAATGAATGCTAATTTAGGTTTAAATCCTCAAAACAATGGTGAAATGATTATTATCAGTGTGCCAATGTTAACTGAAGAGAGAAGAAGAGATTTAGGTAAAAAAGCTAAGTCTGATGGTGAACATGCTAAAATTAGTTTAAGAAATAATCGTAAAGATGCTATTTCTGAGATTAAAAAATTAAAAGATGATGGATTATCTGAAGATAGACAAAAGGATTTAGAAGCAGAAGTTCAAGATATAACAAATAATTATACTAAAACAATTGATGAATTAGCTGCTAAAAAAGAAGTTGACATCATGAAAATATAATTTGTTACAAATAAAAAATTATAAAGTGCTTATCAAATTATTGATAAGCACTTTTTTTATTCAACACATAATTACAACAATTTAAAAATTAAATTATCTTTGCAGTATGTACGAGAAAAGAGAGAACGATAACAGAAGAGAAGGAAGTCAAGGGAAGAACTTTGGTGGTGATAGAAGTAGAAATAATGAAGACAGAGATAATGATATTATTTTTGGCGTTAGATCTGTCATTGAAGCTGTAAAAGCAGGTAAAGAGATTAATAAAATAATGATTCAAAGAGGAATGAATAAAGAACTCTTTAAAGAATTAAAAGAAGAGTTGGCTAACAAAACCTATAATTTACAATTTGTTCCAATTCAAAAGTTAAACCGTTTAACTCGTAAAAATCATCAAGGTGTTATAGCTTTTATAGCACCAATTGCTTATCAAGAAATAGAACCTATTGTTACTCAGTTATTTGAGAACGGTGAAGTGCCAAATATCATGATTTTAGATAGACTAACTGATGTTAGAAATTTTGGTGCAATAGCTAGAACTGCTGAATGTACAGGTGTTCATGCTATTGTAATTATTGAAAAAGGTGGTGTTTTGGTAACTTCTGATGCAATTAAAACATCAGCAGGAGCATTAATGCGTATTCCTATTTGTAAAGTAAAAGATTTATCACAAGTTGTACATTATTTAAAGTCTAGTGGTGTGAATGTTGTAGCATGTACAGAAAAGACACAAAATTTAATTCAAGATACAGATTTAACTTTACCAACAGCAATCATCATGGGTTCTGAAGAAGATGGTATTTCAACAAAATTATTATCTGAAAGTAATGAAAAAGCTAAAATTCCAATGACTGGTAAAATTGCTTCATTAAACGTTGCTGTTTCTGCAGGAATTATTTTGTATGAGTCTTTAAGACAAAGATTAGGTTAATATAAAAAAATATATAAAAAAGCTAACATTATTCAATGTTAGCTTTTTTTTGTTAAATACTTTACATCAACATTTATAGATAATCTATTGTGTTTTTTGATTGCATAAGCAATTACTTAGTATATGAAAGATATTCAATTTCATCCAAATAGTAGCCTGACTTATACTGTAATAGTCCAATAAATGGAAATATTAGAGATAAATCTAAACCAGTTTTTTTGAAAAAGGTATCGTTCAACGTACATAACCTTTGATAATAAAATCTCCACACTTAACTTTCCTAAGTTAGGAATTGACTTAAAAAATTATAGTTCATTTGTACAATTTGTACAACAAAATTTCATATCTCCCCCCGAAATTTCTACCTATTGGAGATATTCAATTGTTAATTTTTCGGATATTTAAAATAAGAGCATGATGATTAACATCTATATAACTGATTAAGTTACTGTAGATTGGTTCGTCATTTGATGCGTTTTTTTTTACTTTATATTCTTTTTAAGTAAAAAGGTGTAGGTAAACACGTTATATTAAATAATAGACACTCCCCAAGCATCATGATTAAGTAAAATCAGTATTACTATACAGTATGGAAAGTGTTATACATCAACTATTTTTTATTTTACTGTTTGTTTAAATTATATAACACATTGTAGATGTATGCTTGTAATACGTATTTAGTAGCTGGTAAATTTGTATATTCACTTTTAGTATATTCTACTTCATCAGTTTCAGTATTAATAACAAACGAAAAATAATCAAAGTAATGGTGAATAGCTAAAAGGTCAACTATAACAATAGGAGCTGTATAGATAAAAAATAGACCGTACAGGTGGGCTGACGAGAATTCTTTGCGTTCTTTATATTTTATGACACCCGAGAACATAAAATGTTCTGTATTATATTTCTCCTTAATTACTTGCATATTTTGATTTGATGCAGAAATCATTTTAATTTGATCATGTTCAAGTATTTCAGATACCCATTGATACAGGAGTCCTATCTCATTATATTTTTCAACATCATTTTTATTAAGAGATTTTGAATCTACAAGAATGGATTCCAAGTCAATTCGTGAATAGTTTTGAGTATATATTTCAGTCATTGTTATTTTATTCTTTTCAGATTTGACTCTGTTTTTTTTATCATGAATATTATAATCTGAATAATATGGGTCAACTACCACGAGTTTTTTTATAGCTAATCCTTTTTCTTTTTCACGATCTTTCTTCTTCTTTTTATTTTCTTCAATTTCTTTTTGGTCTTCTAATTCTTTTTGACCGATAAAATATTCAATGTCATTAATTAGATTGCCATTAGAAACAAGGTCGGACAATGCTGTTAAATGAAATTGATCAGCTGAAAGTTGTTCTGAACTTTTACCTTCTAAGGCGTAAAGTGCTTTTTTGAGCTTAATTTTTTTGTATTTTGACAAGTCATTATTTTCATCAATTTTAGAGATTGAATCTTTTATGTTAAATGTAAAAACAAGGTTTTCTAAACTATCATTATATGTTTTATAATCAACAGCTAAAAGGTCTTTAGATTCTATATTTGAATTTAAAGCCAATTCTTTTAACATACTACGTTCATATTTTTTTATAATGTTATCATTTGGATATTTTTTTAGTAAATCATAAGCAAATCGATAAGCAATAATATTTAATTGCTCTTTTTTTATTTTTTTGAAAAAATATGCTGGTGAATACTGCTCACCTTCTGTATTTTTAAGTTTTAATATAACTTCATTATACCTTGAGTTATTTTTATATTTAGCTAAACCATATAAAGCTTTAACTAAAGAAAAATCTAAAAA
>Ga0256824_10000367_pt1 | contig 17085 bp, 15 predicted proteins | sample CV67metaG_FD_191570 | JGI IMG/M metagenome (GOLD analysis project Ga0256824, IMG submission 191570) | Hydrothermal vent microbial communities from East Pacific Rise, Pacific Ocean - CV67 | ecosystem: Environmental > Aquatic > Marine > Hydrothermal vents | place: Pacific Ocean: East Pacific Rise...
TAACAAAAATACTTGCCATGGATAACTCATAATAAATATAATTATTTTCCCTAAGTCATTAAAAGTAAGATAATCTAAATCAATAAAATATTTTTGTTCTGATCTTTTTAATATTTTATAGAACTTGATATACTTTAAAGGATTTTTATTTCCATAAAATTTAGGTGTATGATAATATGTTATTTTATTTATATTCATATACTCATATAATTTTTCAAAATATTTATCTTTTTTTAATATTTTATTATTTAATTCAGCATCACCATAAAAACTATCTATTAATCTGACTTCTTTTTCATTTGTGATCTTTTCTTTACGAAAAAAAAGCTTTACATAAAAAAAAGGTATTAAAAAAAATATAAACAATAATATATTTTTAATATAAAATAATAATATATTTTTAAAAAATGAATATTTATTTATTTTAGCATCTAATAAGTTATGCAAAAATCGTGTTTTTGTATAAGGATTTTTACTTAAAGTTGGATTGGAAAGCATATAAACATTTTTATATGCCATTATATTTATTTCATTTAAATAACTAGAGTATTTTTTTAATACTTTATTCATTAAGAAAATCCTTTAAGCATTTTAATATTTATACTCTTTATAAATTGAATCAGTTTCCATTTTTGATGTAACATAGTTTAAATCATTTTCTGTATCAACGCTAACAGAATCACTATCTACTATTACACCTTGAATTTTATAACCATTTTCTAAAATTCTCAAGTATTCATTATATTCTATTTTTTCCAACGGGGTCTGCTCTAGTGCAGCGTATTTTATTAAAAAGTCTTTTCTAAAAGAAACGACATGATAAGCTTTTAACATTGAAGTAACTTCAACTCTAGCATCCGAAGGCAAATCAGTTCTAGAAATGTACATTATCTCATTTTTCAAATTTACTACCGCTTTAATATCACCCGGCGAATTTCTCTTAGAGAACTTCGTTAAAAGTATTGAAACCTGGGCATCTGAATTTATTAATCCTTGTATACTTTGGTCGATATGTTTTGGATTGACTAAGGCTTCGTCTCCTTGAATATTTACAATGATATTTGCTTCTATCTTACTTGCTGCTTCAGCTAATCTATCCGATCCCGTTTGATGATTAGAACTAGTTATGATCACTTCGCCACCATGGGATTCTACTAACTTTTTAATTTCAAGAGAATCTGTAACTACGTATACCTCGTCCAATTCCTTGGCAAGCATCGTTCTTTTCAAGGTATGAATTATCATAGGCAAGCCACATATATCCTTAATCGCTTTGTTTGGCAGTCTTGTAGACTCCATTCTCACCGGTATCATCCCTACAATTTTCATATTTTCACCTTTAACTCTTTAAAATCATTAATAATATATTCACTTTTATTTAGAAATTCTTCAGTATAAAGTCCACTTTTAACACCTAAGAACCTGCATTGAGCATTTTTTGCCATACTTAAGTCAGCCATAGAATCACCAACTACTATAACATCGTCTTTAGATAAATTACTTTTGCTCAAAATATACTCAATTAAGTCTGGGCTTGGCTTTGCGTTCTTAACTAAATCAGCTCCAGCTATATCTAGAAAATATTTTTTTAGATTTAACGATTCCATTGCTAAAATTGCTCTTGTACTCAGGTCTGTAGTTGCTATCGTAATTTGTACATTAGCCTTCGTCAAGTCTTTCAAAAGTCTTTCAACATCAGGAAGAGCTTTTACTATTAAAGTCAATTTTGTTTTTGAATATTCATCCACTTTTGCAAAAATCTCTTCAACCATTTTTTTAGTATACTTAACATCGTATTTATTCATTGTTTCCAAGGCTACATCTATTATAAAGTTTCTAGGTTTTATTCCAACTGGACCTTGTGGTTTCATTTTGTTTGTTTTTAAGTCAATCCCCATATTTTCAACTAACTCATTATATAACTTCTTTTTTTTTAAAACATCTACTGAACTAACAAAAAAATCAGCTCTGAATTTTATCATGGAACACCAGTAATGATGAACGTCAATTAATGTACCGTCTTTATCAAATATAACCATCTTAACATTATCTATGAAAGTTTTTGAAAGTACTAAACTACTCATTAAGCTCGCCTACATTAACAACAACAAGGTTTCTTGCTGTTAAATAACCTTGTTTAATTAATTCCAAATTATTATAAAACTCATCATTATTTACAACTTCTTTTACAATCTTTCTCGCAAACGTTCCAAGAGAAGAACCTTGAAATTTCACACCACACTGATCAGCTAAAACTGTTGTTAACGAATTTGTTCCACCTGATAAAAGTTGATTAACTTCTGTTTTACTTTTATACGTAAGCACCTTATTTTTTTTATCGATTTTCATGTTAAATTTTTTGTTTAATACATCTGCCGTGGCGATAGCCTGTAGTGTTGTGTTAAAGTCATCTTGACCCCCACTCATAGGATAACCATCAGATTGAATTATAAGTCTCTCCCCCGCTATCTCTTTAGCTTTTCTTACTCTCTCTTCAAAAGTGAAATTTGAAAGGTGTAGTCTATCTAAACACATAGAGATATGCCCATTAGGGTTTGCATCACTTACAATCTTCCACTCATCCATAATTGCCGTATCGTCTGCTATTGCTGCATGAAGTTCAATATGCTCTGCACCAGCCGCCAAACATTTTGGTAGTAATTCTCGAAGTTCTCTTTGATTATTCGAATAAGAGATAATATCGTCTTTAGGGCATATAGCACTACAATTACCACAGCCTATACATTTATCGGTAATGACAATTAATTCATCAGGTATTGCATCTGTTGGGCAGACTGGTATACATAAATTACAAGTAATACAAGTATTTAAATCAATAAAAGCTTTTCTAACATGATGATCACCTGGCATACCGACACTTACGGTGATAAAAGGTCGTGTTTCCAACTTGATGCCTAACTTTGGAGCTAATTTAAACGCCAAATCTATTCCTGCCATTGCATATTCAACAACCTTAATATTGGCTGACACATCCATACCTTTAGCTCCTGCTAAAGTGTAAAGAACCACTAGTCTTTTAACTTCTTCCGCATCCTCATTCCCAGCACCACAAACCAATTTAAAATACTTTCTTGTATCAAGAAGTCTCTGCATTGTCTCAAATCTACTCATTTTAACTCCTAAAATCTTTTATCATAGTTTGATAGGATTCTTTGATCATACCAGTATCAACAGAATAAGTGAGGTAATCTATGTTTTTCTTTTTTAACACTTTTAGCATACTTATGTTTGAAGCAATTGAACCCACTTTCTTACCATATTTATGAATAATATCTATCGCTTCATCTAATTTTTGAATAACTCTAGGGTTTTCAACATCCCCAGCAATTCCTAAAGACTTACTCATATCAAACAAGCCTATAAAGATTATGTCTATTCCATCAACTTGCACGATTTCTTCAAGATTTTCCATTCCTTTTTGACCTTCTACATTTGCAATCAGGAGTGTATTATTATTTGCAATTTCTGGTAATTGTTTTCCATTTTGCACATCATAGAGTCCAGCTTTAGTATATGGAGAGAATCCTCGTTCTCCATATGGAGGATATTTTGCATATCTTACAAATAGTTTTGCATCTTCTAGTGTAGAGATATTTGGTAGTTGCACACCATGAACACCGATATCTAAAGCTCTTAAGATTAAATTCTCATTTATTTCTCCTACTCTCATAATAGGTGTTACATTGTAACTTTCGCATATACTTATCATAGTTTGAGCAGTCTCATAGCTAATAGAACCATGTTCTGCATCAATAACAATAAAATCAATGCCACTACTTGCTATTACATCTATAACCATAGTAGAATTAATTATATTCCATGTACCTATTGTCAGTTTATTTGAATCTAGTTTTTCTTTTAAGTAATTATATTTTAGCATCTAATTTTCCTTTTTAAATATACTAGGTGTTATGAAATTGATTAATATTTTTTGTTCAACTATCGCTAAAACATTTGCTAAAACTTTATTCTCTTCAATCATAGCTTTCTTATCAACAATAACACTACTCTCTTCATAATTGTAATTATCTTCATTTAACTTATAACCATCAAGACCTGCTATCTCTACTTTTTGTATATTTTGTGAAATCAAATACTGTAAAACAATACTTGCTATATTAGTTATAAACATATTATTTACAAAAACCAATAATTTTATATCTAAGACAATATCTATATTTTTTGAAACTTGTATATTGGATGTGATTACAAGTTTATCTATTTCTACTAAATCATTAAATTCATCATACCTTTTTTGATTTGTAAATAAATAATAATCACATTCAAAATCAGGTTTATGGTTTAAGGCTACTACTGTATAATCATCACTTTTTATTTTACTCTCTATAATTGTTGTATATTCATAAACACTCTTACCAGATGCTAGTAGTAAAACTTTTTTATCTTTTGGAATTATCATCTTATTTGTTATATTTGTTTTTGTTTCAAGTAAAGACTCTCTATAAAGTGTTTCGATTAACTCTTTATTAAAAGAGACTTTTGAAGATAATGGTAAGTTCTCCAATACTTTTTTTACACCTACTATATGATTTGTATTTTTATTTATAAGGTATGTAGCATAGTTTGGATGACAATCGTATAAAGCAGACAGATACTGTGCAGGTGAAAAGCCCCATGGCTTTTTTTGCATAAGTGAATACAGGAGTTCATCTATCATCTCTAATAATGGTAGAGTATTATAATATTTGTCAAAGTTGTTATTTAGATAATCAGCTATTAACTCACTATTTAGATTTCCAGCCCCGCGACCTATACCATATATACTCGCATCAAGTATAACATCTCTTTGTATTTTACTATTACACATACTAATGGCATTTGAAAAAGCCAACTGCATATTGTTATGCGAATGATATCCTAAGAATATTTCACTATTTAAATTGTTATCTGACAACACCATATATCTTTGAAACTCTTGCAGGTTCATAGATCCAAAGCTATCTACTATATAAAATGAGTATATATTTAACTTATTTACTCTTTCAATAAGCGATAAAAACTCCATATCAGTATAGTTCTTTGTTACCATAGGTTGAAAATATAATTTATATCCAAGTTCTATGATTATTTTAGAAATATTAAGTGCTTTATCTAAATCTACTTTATGGAAAGCCAGTCTTATACCATCTATTTGAGTAGTGTGTTGTACAGGTAAATTATTTACATCAAAATCACCAAGATTTATCATTACTACTTTTTGAATATTTTTAATAGGTATCTTTTTTAAGATACTATCTATAATTTGAGTATTTTTAAACAGCGTTGAATTCTGTTCTTCACCTCTTTTATCATTCAGATAACCACACTCTATAATATCTATTTTCGAACTACTAAGAGCATTTAATATCTTTAAAATATTTTTATCAGAAAATTTCCAATCAGTAATATATCCACCATCTCGTAGAGTACAATCCAATACTTGTATATTCAACTTTTTACCTTTGATACAATTTTTTTCATAAAACTTTCAACTTCATCTCGTGAGAGAGAAAATACTTGAGGGGATAAATATACAGAAATTATAACAAGTATCGTATATACTACTCCTGAAAATAAAAAAGACAATATACTAGAATCAAGACTAATAAAATTACTAGAAAGATATGCAATAACAATAAAAAGTAATACTGAATAAAACTGATGTAATAAAAAAGATTTCATTTTAAAATCTAAAAATTTTGCATTAAAATATAGTTGAATATTTACACCTATAAATTGTCCTATTATCATTTTCCAAGCAAGTCCTACTGCACCTAAATCAAACATATAAATTGTCATAAAGCTTATAAGCATTCCTAATGGCTGTGTGAAAAAAGAGATATTTCTCATCAATTTTGTTTGTCCTGTAGCATAAAAAATACTACCACTTAACTGCCCATATGTTTGATGTATCGGGTAAAAAGCCATAATTAGCAATACACTTGAAGCATCTTTAAACTTTTCATCAGTAAATATACTTAAAACAGTTTCACTTTGCACTGCTATAAAAACTGAAAAATAAGCAGCAATGCTATATAGCATAGGAATATATCTAAAAAATAGCTTTCTCATCTCTGCTAAATCTTGTTTCTCATAAGATTTAGCAAACTCTCTGGTGATTATGGGAGTCATTGCACTAGTAAATATAAAACACATTGCAGCTAAACTATATGCTAACCCATAAAAACCTGTTTGCACACTACCAGCAATTTTTTGTAACAACCAAATATCAAATAGTCCCACAATTATGCTAAGTACACTATAAAGGAAAAGAGGAGAGCAGTAATCCAAAAATTCTTTAGATAAACTTTTAAAATCTATATCTAATTTGAAAATTCTTTTTTCAAAGATACCTTTTTTAATGTATAACCATACTAAAATTAATAAAAAAGAGAGTAGACTAATATAGAAAAAATAGAAATAATTTTCTAAATCAAAAGCTGTAAAATAGATAAAGTAAAGTAGTAATAATAGTGAAAATATTTTATGCCCAATTTTTATAAGTTCTACGGATACAGTCAAAGCATAAGCATCAGAAACTTTTATAAACACCTGTGTTAGCCAGGTAAAAAACCCAAAAAGAAGTCCCATGAAAATGTATTGGTTTGGTATATTAGGTAATATAAACTGTGTATATCCAAAATATTTTATTAAAAATATAAATAAACTTATAAGTATTAATAAAAATAATGCATATATAAAATAAAAAGTAATCAGTTCTTTTCTAGTATGTCGAGCTGATAATTTCGTAAAAAAAGCCATAGAACTTCCCATATCAAGAAAACTTATTATTTTCATAAAAAAATCTTGAAGATAGACAAACTGCCCATAGGCTATTGGTCCAAGTAATTTTGGTACAATAGCAATTAAAACAACACCTATAATACCACTAATAATACTTGCACTTAGTTTGAGACTATATCTCTTTTTTAGGCTATCTTCGCTCATATTATTTCATCTCGGATATAACTATATTCAAATATTTCATAAGTATTTTTTTCTTTATTATTCTTTTTAATATACTTAATTTCATATTCTTTATATCTATCTTCATCTATTTTTATTAAAATATTTTGAATATTATATGAACTAGATAAATTTATATAAGTTTGATTTAAAATATTTGAAAATCCTTTAATATATATGTCTAAATTAGCCATACTTAATTCATTGTTTGATAAAAAGAGTATGGGTTTTTTATAAATAATTGCAAAATTAATAGCTGTACTATAATGAGTCATTGCAAATTCACAATACCTGACTAGTTGTATGCTATTTCCATGTACAATTTCTCTTCCATTGAATAATTTCTTATACTCTGTTATTTCTGCTCTAGGATGAGCTGCAATAATAACTTTATATTTTTTATGTTTCTCTATTTCATTAAATAAAATATTTAATTCTTTATAATATAAATCTGCCTCTATATTAATTTTATTATTAGTTCTTAAAAAATCAGAATGATTCAAAATATATTGATCTATAAAAACCACATACTTAGTCTTCATAGTATTTTTAAAATTCTCACTTGCTAATACTAAATCATAATCTAAACAATGTGTTTCAATAATTTTAATAGGTTTTGCAAAATTATAATTTAATAAAGATGTATTATAATTAGTAGTGATTAGAAAGTCATAGTATTTTATATCAAATATTTTTATATATAATTTATTAAAAATAAGTTTAACCGCATTCTTTATATTTAAAGATTGAAATTTACTTATAATGTAAGATTTATTTTTTTTAACAAAGGGGGGAAGCATTCCTCCATGTAAAATACCTATTTTAATATTATTTTTTTGTAAATATTTCTTTATTTTTAGTGATTTATATGTATTATCAATATATAAAAATGACACACCTTCTCCAAATTTATCAATACTAGACTTAACAATTTTCATATTACCAGATACAATCACTTCTAAATTTTGATGAGATTTGAAAATAGGTTTTTCTAAATGATTCAACTCCGGATTTAAGTACTCTTGAACATCTAAAACTATCACTTTATATCCATTATGTAAAAAATAATCTACACCAAACCGTTTTTTATCTCTATCATTAAAATATGTATTAGTTACTAAATAAATTGTCATATTGTCTTAAACAACTGATTTAAATTAAACTCTGCAAATCTAAAATCAATCTCTTCATCAATGTCAACAGAACTTTCTTTATCCATCACATAGGCAAAAATATTCTCTTTTAAAAAGAAACTCTTCTCTTTCAAAAGTTTTTCTGTTTGACATATATAAATAGCTCCATTTAATCTATAGTAGTCTTCTAAATCTTGACTTCTCTTGTTTAAAACTTCATCTCTTAAAAAACTATTCATAGATAAACTTTCATCTAAAGTATTTGACCACAATGGACTATGCTCCATTTCACATACACTTACTACAGCATCAGCTTTTTTCTTTTTCAATAACTCTATTGCTTCATCTATATGTTTAGCAGTTCGCAGAGGTGAGGTTGGTTGAAGTAAAACTATATACTCGTAGTTTTCTAAGTTCTCAATAGTATGCTTTATAGCATCAAAGGATGTTGCTGTATCACTAGCTAAAAAATCTGGTCGTTTTATAGTTTCTGCTTTATACTTAGCAGCTATTTCTAAAATCTCATTATCATCACTTGAGACAATCACTTTATCTATATATTTACTTTGAAGCCCTGCTGCTATACTATAAGCTATAAGTGGTTTCCCATTTAAATCGAGTATATTTTTTCGAGGAAGTCGTTTACTACCACCACGAGCAGGTATAATTACTAAAAATGTTCTTTCTTTATTCACCTAAAACCTCCCAGTAACCTGATTTTGTGCTGCCAACTCTTTTTATTTTATTTTCTTTTTTTAAGTTAGCCAAATGCTGTTTTATTGCATTTGCACTAACTCCTATTGTATTTGCTAAATCTTCTCTAGTTAAGAGTGCATTATTTTGAAGAGCCACTACTATTTTCTCTTTTGTAGATAAACTTTGTAGTTCTTGGGTAGTTTCTTGGGTAGTTTCTTGGGTAGTTTCTTGGGTAGTTTTTTCAAAATGCTCTTTTTTATAAGCTACTACTACCATTCCCCCTAATCTCTCTTCAAACAATGGTTTTTTAGAACCATACTCTTGAAAAAGTTTTATAACTCTTTTTATGCCCGAACCATACTTTTCTATTATGTTAGCAGTTTTAAATATATCTGCTATTTGTAAATTTCTAGGCATAGATTTATAAACACCATTTTTCACATCGTCTATTGTCAAGCCCTCTGGTAAGAGACCATGATTATAGAATTCAATTCTTTCATCAAATATTTTAATTACACTATGTATATTACTTACATAATCTCTATGAACTACCATATTTACTACTATTTCCCGTATAGCATCCATAGGATAATCCCAAACCTCATCTCTTTGGGGTTTACCAGTTATAACATAGGCTTTATTTATATGTTTATAGATAAAATCCATTACAGTCTCTACCTGATCGATTATAGCACCGTGTATACTTAAACTGTCTTTGATCAAAATTTCAGTTTGAAATCTTCCTATCTCTATATTTGTAAAAAGAGATTTATTGTTATTGTTAAAGAGGAGATAACATCCATTGCTAATCTTCCCATCTTTAAGAAGCTCAAATTTTTTATAAACCTCTTCTACACTACTGCTAATATTTGCTAGATTTATAAAATATTTTATTTTATTTTTATCTATATCTTCTATAGAATGATTAGTATCAGTGAAGTAATCCCAACTACTGTTTATAGTTTTTAGATGTGTATTACTTATCTCTATAGGTGTCATTTGATGATTAGAGTTGTTTCTACGTTTAAAATATCTACCCTTATAGGCAACAGGTTTTATTGGGTACTCATCTACTTGAATATCTAGTATATTTTTAGTTCCCTTGTTAATCAACTCTATATCTACTATAATTTTTGGTTCTGTTGATTGTTTAATAGTATTTATATAGTTTTGTATACTCTCTTTAGATACTGTTAGACCAATAATTTCACCATTATCTGAGACTCCGATATAGATATGACCACCTTTAGTGTTTGCAAAAGCAACTACAGTTTCTATAACCTCTTTTTGAAAAGAGAGTTTAAGCTCTGTATTATTATCTTCTGAGAAACTCAATTTGTTTTGCACTAAAAAACCTCACCATATTCACGATTTGCTTTTTCATACTCATCTAATCGCCCTATATCTAACCAATACTCTCGTATAGGGAAAGATACTGTTTTATCATTTTGTTTTATCATCTCATCAAAAAGAGTTGGCATATCATAAAACTTATCTTTTGGTATCATCTTAATAGTTGAAGCATCTAACATATATATGCCAGCACTTACAAAGAAACTATGCGTTGGTTTCTCTTCTATACTCTTAATCTGTCCATCTTCTATGTTAACAACACCATAGGGTACTTGAAAATCATACTCTCGCACACACATAGTTGCTTTAGCCTCATTTTGCAAATGAAATTCTAACATACTTTCAAAGTTTACATTTGTTAAAAGATCTCCATTCATTACAAAAAATGGTTCTTGCGGTTTCTGTTTTTGAGTAAGTAAACTTAATGCTCCAGCAGTTCCCATTCGTTGCTCTTCGAGTATATACTCTATGTTTACACCAAATTTACTACCATCTTCAAAAAAATCTTGAATGATTTGCGATTTATAACCTATGCACATTACAATATTTACAAAACCATAACTTGCAAATTTTTCTACTATAGTCTGAAGAATTGGTTTACCACCAACAGGAAGCATCGGTTTTGGAGTAATATCTGTTAAAGGACGAAGTCTTGTTCCTAATCCCCCAACCATTAACACTACTCTATTTTTATGTACTTTAGGCTTTAAGAGTTCATCTAAAATCTCAATACCAACTAATTTACCTTCTTTGTCAAGAACAGGAATCTGATAAACCTTTTTAGAAGTACAGATGTTAATAATCTCTTCTTTTGTAGTTGCTTGAGTTATTGTTGCAGGAGTTTTAAAATACACATCACTGATGTTCTCATCTAAACCTACCCCTTTAAGTATAGCTCTCCTTATATCTCCATCAGATATTGTGCCTATTAGTTTTTCGCTATCATCTACTACCAATGCTATCTTCAATGCTCCAGTATCTATAATTTGAAGAGCTTTTTTTATAGTTGAAGTTTTTTGAAGGATTATATTTTTATAGTTTTTCATAAAGTCTCTTTTATAATTTTTATTAATCTATTAAATGTTTTATCATCATAAGTTTCAAATAGTGGTATAGAGATAATTGATTTATATAAAGTATTTTCTTGTGTTGAAACAGGCCAATGAATACTTAAAAAGATGTTTTCTTGCATTAATTTTTTTCTAAAATCATCCCTATTTTTTAGTTTCATAATAAAAAAAGAATAATAATTACTTGTATTAATTATAGCATATTCTTTAAAAAAATCTAAAAGTGTATTAAATCTCTTTGCTCTTAAAATCTGACTGCTCTCTTGCATAGTCAATAAGTACATACTTTTCTTACTTATTGAGTAAATTCTACTTTGCTTATCTAACATAGATTCTCCAAGTAAAAATTTATTTAAATAATCACTTTCACAAAAATTATTTTTATGTATATAAGAATGCTTTATTTCTTTTGCTTGGTACTTAAATAAAACAAATTCAGCTTCTTGACTCAATATAAGACTAGAGTTTACATTCATATTTGTTTTAACTAAACTTCCATCAGAAAAAGTTCCTATTTTTCTAAAACTATTAAAAGCATACCATTTTTCAGCGTTCCAATGATTCTCAAAATTATATAAAAATACATTATCTTCGATTAAAATTTTATCTTTTAAATTGATTTTTGATAAATCAACATATTTTCCAAAATAATTTATAACATATAAAACATCATAATCATTTATATTTATTGTATCTATATCAATTATGAGATCTTCATTTACACTATAAAAAGAATAACTAATATTTTCTTCTATAAATATATTTTCAATAACTTCACAAAAGAAATTAGGTAAAAGGTATTTCTTTTTATTGTTATCTTTACTTCTTAAAAAAAGGCGTAAAGAAGATCTTCCAGAATCTGTAAAGTATATATTATCATTTATACTTGTAAGTTCTAACTCTCCACCTATAGCTCTCATCATAAATCTCTAAATTCTTTTTTTATGATATTTTTCAAGTTTACATTTTTAAGTACTTCTTTAGTTCTTTTAGAAGATTTTCCTTGTCCATAGGGATTTATAGTAGTTTTTAATCTTTCTTGAAAAATTTCAGAATAAAGTTTATATATCGCTAGTTTTAATGTCTCTCTTTCTGCAGTAGTATTTATAACTGACTTAGATTGAATTCTTCCCTTTTGTCTATCACCAATGTTAATAGTTCCTATTTTAAAACTGGGTGCTTCAACAATTCCACTAGAAGTATTTCCTACAACAGCATCCACATACTGTAATGCAGAAAGGTATCGCAACTGCCCCATAGACGTGAAGACTATTGCTTTATTTTTATGAGTCATAACATACTCATCTATCATACTATTTATTTTTCTTCCACCTTCATCAGAGTTTGCTTTTGTAAAAATAAAAGTACAATTTGGAATCGTGTCTAAAACATCAAGAATATTTTGAAAATCTTTAATTATTTTTTCTATAGAATCTAATGTTGTTGGATGGTAAGTAATTAAGAGGTTTTTAGCATTCAATTTAAAAGATATAGACTCTTCAAATTCAGTTCTTGACATCAATTTTAAGTTAATAATATTATCAAGACCTGCTTCACCAAAATTATAAATATTTTCTGGATTTTCTCCAAGTTGAATTACACGATTTCTATACTCTTCTGTTGCAACAAAATGTAAGTGACTCATTTTTGTTATACTGTGACGAATAGCATCATCTATAGCGCCAGATGTTAGTTCTCCACCACTTAAATGAGCAATTGGAAGTCTTGCCATCATAGCTGCTGTTACAGCTGAGTGAATTTCATATCTATCACCTAAAACAAGGACTATATCAGGTTTTAATTCATTAAACACTTCACTAAAAGAAATTAATGCAAGTCCCATAGACTTTGTTACACCAACTGATGTATCAGAAGATAAAAGTATTTCTACTTTTTTATCAATGCAAAATTCTTCTTCTACAACTTTATAAGTTAAACCAAATTCAGACGAAAGATGCATACCTGTTAGCACTAACTGCAGTAATAATTCTTTGTCATTCTTTATTTCATGTAAAAGAGGAGTTAGCAACCCATAATCTGCTCTAGTTCCGCTAATAACACATATTTTTCTTTTATTCATATTAATTCTTCTGCTACATAATCTTTAATTGCAAAAGTTCCTATTATTTCATTCCACTGCATAGGACTAATACCTGTTCCAGGTCGTTTTATAGTAAGATTATTTTCCGTAAGAAGTTCACCTTTTTTAATTCTACAACTTGCTACAATAGATTTTCTAACTATCTCTATATTTGGTGTTTCACTTTGTGAAGGTTTTTTAATACTACTGCCTAATGCAAGTTCAATATTTCGTATTGTACTTACCATCGTGTTAAGTTCAAGAGGGTCTAAACTTGCTTTATGGTCTGGTCCATCCATATCTTTGTCTAGTGTATAATGTTTTTCTATAACAGTTGCACCCATTGCTACTGCAGCTATATCAACTTCTATTCCTAAAGTATGATCACTATAGCCTACATCTACTTTAAAATAATTTTTGATACTTAACATTGCATTTAAGTTCACATCTTGCATAGGAGTTGGGTATTGTGTATTTGCATGCAGTATGGTTATATCTTTTTTTGGTGTACCTGACTTTACTAAAACATCTAAAGCATCTCCTATTTCATCCATATTTGCCATACCAGTTGAAAGTATAATTTTTTTCTTTAAAGAACCTATATGTTTTAAATATGGGTAGTTGGTGAGTTCTCCTGAGCCTATTTTAAATATATCTTGTAAATCAACTAAAAAATTTGCACTTTCAATCTCATCTGGAGTAGAAAGAAACATAATATTTTTAGAATCACAATAGTTTTTCAACTCTTTAAAATCATTATATGAGAGTTCAAGCTTTTTTAACATATCATACTGAGACTCTTCTATCTTAGTATTTTCAGTTTGATACTCTGCTTGTTTGGCATCTTTAGTAACAAGAAGTTCTGTTTTCCATGTTTGAAACTTTACCGCATCTACTTTTGCATCTACTGCAATATCTATCAATTTTTTTGCAAGTTTTATATCACCGTTATGATTTACCCCAGCTTCAGCTATTATAAATACACTCATTTAATCTCCAATCTATATTTTAAAAAATATTTTATATCTTCTTCACTTTGTTCTTCCCATAGTCTTACATATTTATTATAAATCTCTTTATTATAAATTTTTCCAGATATAAAAAATTGTTTTGTCTCTTTTGAAAATTTTTGTTTAAATTTTAGCAAAGAATCATCTTCCAATGATGTAGTTCCACCACCTAAAAGAAAATAAGTTTTATTTAACTTTTGAGCTTGATTAAAAGCATAATTTAATAACGCATAATTAGCATTTATTTTATAAGATATATCGCTATTGGCAGAAAGGTGATAATGAACTATATCCTTTCCATACATAAAAAAACCCATTGCTATAATTTCACAATTATAGACCGCTTTATAAAGCTTTATATTTGGACTATTTAATAAATCAATATAATATTTTTTATCAAAGAAGTAAAAATCTGTGGCACTATTTTTATCCATTGTTTTGTTGTAAAGTTCTATAAACCTATCAATATCTTCACTTTCAGATATTATTACTTTTTCATTAGAGCGCTTAACTAGATTACGTACTTTAGCTTTATAGCTTCCCATAATATCAACAACTAAAGGTTTAACAACAACATCTCTATCATAAATATTAAAGTCTAAAAATTCACTATGTTTAGAAGGAAAATCATTAAATGGATGGAATCTTACAAATTCAGCTACAATTCTTTCATTTATACATTTTTGCTCGTATACTTTTACTGCTTCTTTTAAAAAGACTTTACTCTCCGTATTTGTATAAAAACCACCATAGCCATAAGCTGTTTCTAAATCATAATACTCTTCATTTACATTGAGATTTCCAACTATTTTAATAGGTCTTTTTATCGAAATAGTATAAAATATGTTATCATCAACTTTATACTCAAATTCAAAAAGTTCTTCTTTTTCATTTAAATATAATAATACATATTCTCTAAAATAATAGATATCATTCAGTAAATCAAACTTTTTTAAGCTCAATAATCCATTCCTTTATTGCTTTACCATTATTGAGATGTAATTCTTGTCTTTCTATATTTATTACTTCATTATTATTTAGTTTATATAGTTTTTCGATATCTTCTTCAGTAGTATATCTTGTGTAACCTTTGCCCGACATAGGACCAGAAGAAGGAAGTAATGCATGATAGTCAATATTTTCTCCATCTAATCCATAAGTACCATCAGCAAATGTTAAACTAAACATTACACCATCAATTTTTAATTTGTCAAAAGATTTTTTAATTATTTCTCTACTCTTATCAAATGAATTACAATATAAACTTTCTACATCAATAATAGCATCAAATGAGTTATCATCTATATCATCTAGTTTTTTATAATAATCTCCAACACTGCTACCTATTATTTTATCACTTAAGTCTTCTTCATTAAATCTATATAACATTCTTTCAACAGCTGTTTGACTACCATCTATCCCATAAACACTAAAACCTTCTCTTGCACAAAACCACAAATTTGCACCTGTACCAGAACCAATTTCTAAAATTTTTATCTCTTTTCTATTTTTTGCACTGTAAAAATTTTTTGCAATAAATTTTATAACGGCTACTGCTGGATATTTTCCCCATTCATTATTTTGAAATATTTCTTCCCATATTTGTATATTATCTTGCATCTCTTTTCCTTGTATAATTAGATTACTATACTACTTGATATATTAACAACTCTATCCTCTAGCCACTCAGCATTTTCTAGATTACCTGTTTGTGCATCTTTGAACATTTCTAGCTTATTCATCAGTTGCCAAATACTACGTGTCATAACTCCATTATTGTTTGTATATTTTAAAAACTCATCTCTTTGGGTTTTATCTTTTAGCACTACCGCGTTTAACCAGTAGTTTGATGTTGAATCTTTTGGTTCTGTGATAAAATCTATTGCACTATCTTTAAAAAATATTTCATAAAGTTTGGCTAGTTCTTTCTGCTTTTTTACGAAAAATTCTAGGTTTTCCATCTGAGCTACACCAAGGGCTGCTGCAAGGTTTGTAAGTCTATAGTTATAGCCTATCTCATCATGTATATACTCATAAGGGTGAGGTACTTTTGCCGTTGTTGTGATATGTTTTGCTTTTCTTGCAAGCTCTTCATCATCTGTTACTAGCATACCACCACCACCAGTAGTGATGATTTTATTACCATTAAAACTAAACACACCAACTTTTCCAAATGTTCCTGTATGTTTATTTTTATAGTAACTTCCAAGTGATTCCGCGGCATCTTCAACTACAGCTATATTATGAGCATCACAAATTTCTACAATTTCATCTATTCTACAAGGATGCCCAAAAGTATGCATAGGAACACAAGCTTTAATACATCTGTTCGTAGTTTTATTGATACACTCACCCTGATTATTTAGAAATGTTTCCTCTTCTAAAAACTCTTGAAGCTTCCTTGGTGATAATCCTAAAGTATCTCTATCTACATCTATAAATATTGGGTTAGCTCTACAGTAGCTAATAGCATTCACAGTGGCAATAAATGTCAATGGTTGTGTTATGACTTCACTTTTTGCATCAACTCCAACAAGTTCTAGACCGATATGTAAGGCAGAGGTTCCATTAGATGTTGCAACCGCATATTTAGCACCACTAAACTCTGCTACCATCTCTTCAAATTGTGTTACAAATTTACCAACACTTGAGACAAAAGTAGAGTCTATTGTCTCATTTACATACTTTTTCTCATTTCCTATAAATCTAGGTTCATGCAAAGGTAAAAACTCTTTTGTTTTGTAAAGAGTTTGAAT
>Ga0256824_10000368_pt1 | contig 17070 bp, 19 predicted proteins | sample CV67metaG_FD_191570 | JGI IMG/M metagenome (GOLD analysis project Ga0256824, IMG submission 191570) | Hydrothermal vent microbial communities from East Pacific Rise, Pacific Ocean - CV67 | ecosystem: Environmental > Aquatic > Marine > Hydrothermal vents | place: Pacific Ocean: East Pacific Rise...
CTACAAAATGACCTTTGCACAACTTAGCTTCAATGACTCTGCCCAAGAAGAGTACCTCTCTGACTTTAGAAGACTGGCAAACAATCGCTTAGTCAAATCTGTAATTTCTTTACAAATCATGCAAGAGGTCAACCACTCTAAAAGTTATTCTGTACTTCTTGATGCTTGTGGTAACTCGGATGAAGTCTTTAATCTCTACAAACATGACCATATGCTCAACCAAAAAAACCAAAAAGTAGCCGAACAGTTTGCCCGCTATATAGATGGGGGTTCGGTTGACAAAATGTTGCTCTCTGCCATGGCATCTGTCAACCTAGAAGGTATTTATTTTCTTTTAGGTTTCTCCTACATCTACCTGCTAGGTGACAAAGTCCCAGGAGCCAGAGACATGATAAAGTTCATTGCACGTGATGAACTCAATACCCACTTACCACTTTTTGCAAATATATTTAAAACCATTCAAAAAGAAAATAAAATACAAACAAGTACTATGGACATCGCCTACACCATGATAGAAGATGCCGTCAAGATAGAACTAGAGTATGGTAAGTATCTACTTGAGCAGTACCCTATCATGGGCATCACCCCTGAACTTATGGAACAAACAGTGCATAACTATGCCAACGATAGACTTAGAAAAATAGGTCTTAATCCTATTTTTGAAGAGAGCAGTACTACCTACTTACAAAAACTTGTGACTAAACATCTTGATATGAATGATGTTAAAAGTAACTTTTTTGAGTCTAATGTATCAAACTATGCAAAATCTAGCATAGACTTAAATGATTTCTAATGACCAGTAGAGAATTCCTCCCTTACCTCAAATGTGTTGGTACAGGTCCAAAACGTAACCGTGACCTCACCAAAGAAGAGATGAAAATAGTCATGCGTGCTTTTTTAAAAAAAGAGGTACTCCCTGAACAAGTTGCAGCTTTTATGTTAGGGTGGAGAGTCAAAGGTGAGAGCATAGAAGAGTTTGTAGGTTCACTAGAGGTCTTTGATGAATTTGTCAAAAAATCACCATTACCTAACTCTATAGAGTTTGGCTATCCCTATGATGGCAAAATCAAAAACCCCTACATTCTACCACTCACTGCAAAATACCTGCAAGGTTTTGATATTAACCTCTCTTTACATGGTGGGCTACTCCAACCAGCCAAGGAAGGCACAACACTTAAAGAGATATGTGACAACACACCATTAGCAAGTAATACCTACTACTATGACCGAAGTGAGTACTTCCCAGAGCTTTATGAATTTTCTGAGATTAGAGATAAATTAGGACTGCGTTCCTCTTTTAACACCATAGAAAAACTTTTAGGCATTACCCAGAGTGACACAGCCATCATCGGTGCTTTCCATAAACCTTTTGTAGACAAATATATCCAACTTTATAAAGACCGCTACAAAAAACTCATAGTCATAAAAGGCAATGAAGGTACCCCTGAAATATTTTCTAAATGTGCAGTAACTATCGTAGAAAATGGAGAAGTAAATGAAATAAAGATAGACCCAAAAGCGTATGGTATTAACTACGTTAAATCTACAGAACGTATCTCGCTAGAAGATTCTTTACAACAATTGCATCATCCTAGTGAATCATTTGTAGAACTTGCCAAGTTTAATGCTGCTGTGATTTTATTTTTAAACTCTAAGGTTGAAAGTATTGAAGCAGGGCTTTATGCGATATCTGCTCACCATACAAAGGCTCTCTCATAAACGTTTCAGTCTTTGTATCTACAAAAAATAATGTAGGAAATACACGTGTATAATACATCTCTATAGGGTAAGAGCTACGTCCTTCATAGGTCACTATGACTGCTATCATCTTTTGATTTATTTTATCTACATAGTCATGGTTCATAAAGTGTTTTTTGATTATAGTATGGGAAAGAGAATCTTTGTGTTTAATAACTAGAACCAATAGGGGTTTAGACTCTTTGTGTGCAAGTTGTAGCGCAGTATCGTAGTCTCCTAGCCAATGTACATGATTGGCATAGGTAAAGAGTGTCAACAGCCAGAGTAACCCCAGCTGCCTTAACATCTCTTACTTTTTCCCATCCATCTCATAAATAAAAATACCTGAAGGATGTTTGATTTGAAAAATCTCGCGTTCTAAGTACCACTCTTTTGTATTTATAACATTTACTTTATTGTCATCTCTATCTGCACTCTGCCCATTCACAGAAACATAAAGATACTCATCTAACTTAGACCAACGTACATGTAATACCTTTGCTTTAAAGGTAAATGTTTTCATGATTTTTAGTGTTTTTGTATCTACTATCTGAATAGTTGGAAAATCTTTGCCAGAGAAAGTTACAGCCAAGTACTTCTTGTCTGGACTCAGTGTAGTAAATACGGGTAGTCCTTGTACCTCTATATTTTTAATAAAATTAAATTTCGTGTCATATACCATCACTGCATTGTCACCCACTGCGGGTATAAACGTTTTATCCTCACTAAGTGACCAAAACCCAAAATGTGGTACTTTAAGCACTGGTTTATTGTCTTTGGCTGTGACTTTTATCTCAGAGAATGACATCTTATCTAGGTCTATGACACCAAATGATTTAGAAAGAAAAAAACCTACGATGTATGTATGCTCTTTTATCATCGCATCAAAAGGCATTTTCCCTACTTTAAACTCTTTAAAGGGTTTAAATTTTGGTAATCCTTTACCTGCATTTTCATTTTTAAGTATGGAGACTTTGTCACTATCCATCTGTGCAAAGATGAGCATATCTTTGTAGATTTTTATTCCTACATTTTTAGAGCCTGTGACTATCTTATCTATAGGCTTCAAATCACGCGTAAGTATGTCTACAGACTTGTCATCATAATTTGCCACTGCCACATAGTTGTCCCCTATCACAAAGCCTATGGCAGACTTAGATGTTTTATACTCATTTAACACTTTTTCACTCACAGGATCAAAACGTACCACGTAGCCATCACGGCTTATGAGGTAACCATCTTCACCATCAAACTTGATGATACCATGGTTCATGTTGTGCATATTTTCCATATGTGATTGCACTAAGCCTTTGTTAATCACTGCAATAGACTCACTCTCACGTTCTACAACAAAAAGTTTTTCACTTGCATTGGGGGTAACTGCAAAAAGTACAGAGCCCAATAGTAACGATGATAATAGTGCTTTCATTTTAATCCTTAATATAAACTAGTACTATTGTACAAAAGCCGTAGATAAATGCTGTTGACCCATATCAATCTTGTATAAAAATAACTTCTTTTATTAATTGGTTTTTACTTAAAAATCCCTCAGCTAACTCTATCACTTTTTTACATTCACGTTTAGCAAGTCTTACATAAAGACCCACACTCACCTCATCATCTTTTTGGAGTTTAGGTATGTTGTAAACCAGCACCTTTTCTTCCCTTGCATCTAAATTATATGCCACTCCTTCTGTAGCATGAGCAGGGATAATCACATCTTTTCCATTCTCTTTAAAGGCGTATGCAAAGTAGCCTTGTGTGTCTTCACTTGGTGCTTTAAGATAGTTTTTCCAGATAATGGTCTCTCCCCTACGTACTTCAATCTTTAGAAACTTGGCACGTGCAGGCTGTATGATGAGCGGATGTTCCATTTTATTATGGAGTATCACTGTCAAGTTTTTATCTATGACAGAAAGATTTATGTCTACACCTGTTTTTCTAAATTCCTCATCATGAATGCCTAAAAATCTATGACTTACGTGTTCACCTCTAGCACGCTTGTCTACCTTTTCTACACCACCAGCAACTTTAGGCATATGACAACGTATACACCCTAAACTATTTTGTTCACTTTTCATAGCTTGAAAGATGGTTACATTATTGTCATTACGTTTATGTGAGTGGCAGCCCATACACACTTTTTTAGCATAAATAGGATTTGTGGAAGTAGAAGAATGTTTATCACTTTCATCAGGATTCTTTAACCTGCCATAAAGTGTGGGTTTGTAGCCTTTAGCTTGTTTGGCTTTGGTGTTAATATTAAAGGTGTGTGCTTTTTGTACATAAGCTATCGTATGACAAAAGTAACAACTCACTGCATCAGTATGTGTTTTGTTCTTACTGTCTGGTCTTGCTTTTCCTTGCATAAGTGCTTCTATGTTATCTGCCATCGGCATATGACACCTTGCACATTCATATTTTTTGTTACTTACTGTATCTGCAATTTTACGATGTAATATAGAACCAAAATAACCTTGTGCATGCACAGAACTTTCATACTCTTCATAAATTTTTTCATGACACTCTTTACAAGAATGATTGTCCATATATTTTGCTTGTGAAAAAGACAAAGCAAGTACAAAAAGAAAAACAAGTTGTTTCATACAATATCCAAAATATAGTGATTTAGGGAAGTGATTTCAAGGGAGACTAAAATCACTTCCATAAATCACCCTCTCCCCAAGGGGGTTCAAGGAGAGAATAAAAATTAAATGTTTACTTATGCACCTGGAATGTGTTGTCTGTGTTCAACAGAATAAGTAAATGTAGGTGTCCTTAAGTTATTGATATACTTAATAAACTCCCCTGTCTCAGAATTGTAAATACCAATTCTACCTGTAGTCCACTCTGAAATCATCGTCCACTCACCATGGTTTGCTGGCTCTGCATGAAGAAGTCTAGGTTGTACTGCTTTTTTCACAACTGCACCTAACTTTTCAGTATGTGGCATTAACTTTTCTTGACTCATTTTAGACGCTACTTCACGTTGTGGCGCTACAACATGTTGTGTAGCATCCCACTCTTGAAGTACTTTTTTCGTCTTCGCATCAATGAGTTGACCTTTAGTCTTACCCACTTTAATAATACGATCAATCTCTAAAGTATCTTTATTAATAAGATTCACTTCATTATACTTATCTGGTTGTCCAAGTACACAATCCGCCCAAAGGTACGGTGTATGTGGTGAAGTACCAATAAAGAGTCCTCCACCAGCTGTTTTCACATGTTTCACTACTTTCCATTCAGTATCCCATACAACAACATCACCAAAATTCATAGAAACCGTTGCATGAAGTTGTTTATTTTGCCCTTTAGAATACCATGAAGACCCTTGACCTGGATGTGGCTTAGAACGTGGTCCAGTATGCACAAGTGCAGCAAGATTTTTTTCTTTAAAGTCAACAATACCCACAACGTCAGATCCTTGTGAAGCAATCATAAAGTAACGACCAAAATCTTTACCTTCATCTTCATTTAGAAATGCATCATGAAGAATCTTACCAATGTTAGGGATATCTCCTACAATAGGAAAGTTTGGTTTAGAGTAATCAATAATATATGTATGCCCTGCATCTTTCAATGCCATTGCAAAGTATGGTCCATATGGCGTGTCTGCAATAGCTGCTACACGAGAAGGTCCAATTTCACCATCTGGGTCAATTACACGAGATGTATCATAGGCTTTAAGTGGCTCAAGCGTATTGGCATCACAAAGTACCGCACCACCGGGGTTATAGTTACCTGCAATTACATATTTACCATCTGGAGAAACTGCGAGTCCACGTGATTCTTGTCCTACTTGTACCGTTGCAAGCGCAGGTTGCCCTGGAGCACCGATGTCAAACATAGTTAATCTACCTGAACGAGAGATAGAGTAGGCGTATCTAGGATTGGCTTTATTGGTTACTGTAACGTGTACCGCAAATCCTGCCTTATGACGGCTAAGAATTTTACCATTGGTAGAATCTATAAAGTCAACCAAAGAAGCATCTCTTTCTGTTGCAAAAGTAATATCTTTGATATTTTTTATTTCTGCACCTTCATACTTTACTTTACCATCTTCAGCAACAGGGTACTTTTTAGCCATTTTCTCTACATCTGCTAGTTTTGCCCATGTTTTTTTAACCTCATCTAAATCAAGTGTAAGCTCAACTGTATTTTTCCAGTCCATCAACCAATCTACCATCCCAGCAGCATCATCTTTATTGAAGCTCTCTTTCCAGGCTGGCATGGCAGTATTTTTTCTACCATTCATTATCACTTCAGCAAGAAACTCTCTACTCTTTTTTTTCATTGCAGAAGGTCTAAGGTCAGAACCAACACCACCTTGGTGAATTGGCCCGTGACAGCCTTGACACTCTTTCTCATACTTGGCTGCAAAATCCATCGTTGATGTACCCGCCATTGCCATAGTTGCTGCAAAGCTTGTTACAGCTGCTAATCCTATCAATTTATTTAATTTCATTTCTTCCTCCTTACTTATCAGAGTTCTTAAAAAGAAGAAAACTTCTCTTCAGTTTCTCTTACTGAGGCTTTTCTAAATCCTCAGTTATTCCCATCGTATAAACCAATAATGTTTATAACCACCATTAAGTTCATTACGATAAAATTACGAGTCTAATTTCTAGACAATACATACAAAATAGGGGCTCCACCAAGCCCCTATCTCTTTACTTATTCAACTTCTTTTTCTCACTTGCATATATCCAAAACATTGGCAATATAATAAACGTATGTAATGCAATAGTTAGTGTAAGTGGTCCTTGATTGAGCCAAGCAAAGATACTCGGTACAACATCTGTAATGGGTTCAAATAACATATTTTTTCCTTTTTTGTATAGGGAAGGGGTAAACACCCTTCCTATTTCTTAAGCCTTAGCTTGCTCTTGTAGTGTTGTTTGTGTGTTGCCTATAGTAAGTAAATCCCACACAAGATAGATAAATCCTATGAATGTAACCACACCCATAATCATTCTCCATAACTGTCCTTGAATATACCATGGTAAGTTTTGAGCCGTAAAGAATGCTTCCCAACCTCCACCAAGTTCTGCACGTTCAACGAGTACCTGTTCATACCCTGCAACGGTTAACGCAATTGTCATTCCCATGACACCGAATGAGATAAGACTAATCCCCATTTTAGATTTGAAAGTTGCTTTCATCACTTTAATACCATAGGCACTTTGTAGACCAATATACATCATTCCTACAAGGATTGTCGCATACGCTCCAAAGAACGCCAAGTGTCCGTGAGCCGCGGTAAACTGTGTACCGTGTGTATAGATATTCACTTGTGGTAGTGTATGGAAAAAGCCCCATATACCTGCCCCTAAGAAGTTACCAAAGGCATTCATAACTATCCAAGCCATTGCTGGACCATTGGTAAGTACTGAACCTTCAATACCTTTACCTTTTGCAATACCTTGCTCTTTACCCCAATCATAAAGGACATGAACAAACATTGCTACAAGTGGTACTGGCTCTAGTGCCGAGAACAATGCACCAATCTCCCACCAATACTCAGGTGTACCGATCCAAAAGTAGTGGTGACCAAGACCAAGTACTCCTGAACCAAAAAGCATAAGTACTTCAATCCATAACCACATTTCAACCACTTCACGTTTCGCACCAATCAATCTAATCAGTGCAAATGCTGCTAGTGTTCCAACGAAAACTTCCCATGTAGCTTCAACCCAAAGGTGTATAACCCACCACCACCAATACTGATCCATAGAGATATTGTCTGTAAAGAACATACCTGCCAAATAAAGACCAGAAACTGCTAAGAGGTTGGCAACCATTACTGTCATAAGTCCTGTCTTCTCACCTTTCATATATGTCATGAAAACATTGTAATAAAAAGTTAAAACGACTATAACAATACCAATATCTGCCCATCTTGGTGCTTCAAGGTACTCTCTACCTTCATTAATAAACCAGATACTCGCTTCCGTACCTGCACCGATTTGTACAAAGATATACACGAGTACAACCACAGTAACTGCCGCTGTCAATACCCAAAAAGCAAGCTTCCCAATGCCAATACCTACTGTCTCTATACCTGTTTCATCAGGCATCATGAAATAAACAGAACCAATCATTGCATACAACATCCATATAACAAGTGCATTTATGTGTACCGTTCTGGCTACTGAGAAGTCAAAGAGTTCAAACAAGAACCCAGGTACTATAAATTGAAATGCAGCAATAAGCCCCATAAGAAGCTGAGCTCCAAAGAGTATAATAGCTACTCTAAAGTACATCATCGCTAATTCTTTAGATTTATCTCCAGCAAAATTATTTGTTTTAATACTAGTGAGCATTTGTCCCTCCTCTTTTAAATTGATCAACAGTTTTTGAGAAGTTTCTTGGGAAACCATTGGTATCTATAGAACTCATATGTTTCATAAACGCCACTAGCCCTTTAGCCTCATCTGCTGTAATACCAAGATCTGGCATCATACGTGCATGTGTAGGATACTGTGATGGATGTTGTAAAAACTCAGCCATCGCTTCTTCTACTGTGTTTTTACCTGTCATACCTTGTAGTGGTCCACCATTTTGCCATGCTGGATCTAACCATGCTTTGGTAAGGTCAGGTGCATAATATGCCCCATTACCCAAAAGTGTGTGACAGTTCATACAGTTTTTTGCTTGAGATGTAAGTTTCCCTAGGTGGAGTAATGCTCCTGCCTCTTCTTCACTATAGTCATCTCTACCAAAAAACTTCTGTTTTTTACCAATTGTTGGTACTTCATGTCCTCTTTTAGCACTCATCTCATACCCAATTGTATAATTAATTACAGTGGGTCCTGGAACTCTTTTTGTCACACCATTTTTAAGATCTTCATCTGTACCCATAGAAATTTGTCCTACAGAATCAAATGTAAGCAATACAAGTAATATTGCAGAAAATCCTGTTACCCACGCTGCTGAACGACGCCAAAATGGTATACTCGTCCAAACGGATTGATTTTCATTTGCCATGTGTCCTCCTTTTTACATTTACCTAATTTATATGTTCCAAACTTTGAACATATAAATTAGTGATTGGCTCATACGATACATCGTATTAAGAGCATTGCTTGTTGATTGTTTTTCTTATATGGTTTCTTCTGTACTCTCATATCTTTTATCTGCCTCAGTAATAAGGTGAAAATATAAATGAGGTATAAAAAGATACACAATCATCGTAATCATCAAAACCTTCATGGTAAAGTCATTACTCTGAATAAGCACAGCAAAATCGTACAAGAAATAAGTTTGCAATGCCCAAAACAAATACCCTAAAGGCATCCAAGATTTAGAAAAGAAACCCATTTTGGACAAGGTTATTGTTGCAGCATATGCCACACCGAACACAAGTACCAAAGTTGATTCTATAAAAATAGGTAAGAATTGATCTAACGCTATTTCTGGTCTAATTACCAATGGTTCTATTTCCATCTTTGACTCCTTACGGTTATCTATTTTGCCAAAGAAAATTATTACAAAATTCTAGGGCATACGAGTATTATGACTTTTTCGGGAACTGCTAAGATTGATTTTGGTCAAGGAAACAAATAATAATTATAATTTTTGATGATTTTAATAAGTAAATATTATGTTAAGGGTTTAAAAGAAAAAGTTATATTTAGAGGAAGGCAAGCGTATAATAGTGCACCTAGTGCTTTAATGCACTGGTGTTACTTAACAATACATCTTGCTATGAAGAAGGGTCTTGAGTAATTTGGAGAGACAAAGTTATCAGCTTCTATAGACCATTCTTGAGATTTACTAATAATGACCGTAGGTGCTACTTTACGTGTGGCACGATTTTCGCAAATAATAGTCTCTCCCTTGTCAAAAGCTGTGCGCACTTCTGACATTCTGTTACTTGTAACTTTATAATGTCCTCCCACCATGATAGCAATCACGACAGAAACCCAAAATAACCCTTTTTTGACTGCACCCTTTGACATGAAAGGTCTCGTCGTCACAAAAAGAGTAATAAGTAACGCAAATAACCCAAGAATAAGATATGCACCCTCTAAGAAGAAAAAGTTTTGAATTGTAGCCATTGTTATTCCTTATTTAGAGAACCTATAAGTATTAGTATTCTCATAGATTCTTCTGTATTCACTTTAGAAATGATACCACAGTATATAGTCTATTATGATTGATATTCATCAAGTATAATTTGCTTAAATAACTCTATACTTTCTCAAAATAATCATGAGGATTATCTATGAAATCTATTAAAAAGTTTCTACCAATTGCTATTATCTTAGGATTTTTCCTCTTAGGACTTAATGCTTTTTTCCAAAGTAAACCAAGCGAAAAGAATGCACGTGTCTACAAAGCTGTACAGACCTTTAGTCCTTATTATCTAGACAGGCGCTTTGGAGGACTCCAAATTTTAAGTAAAGAAGACTTAGAATTTAAAGAAAAACCTACCAATGCCACACTTTTTAAAGAGTTTTCACGTTTAGAAAAAGAGTGGGGAGAAAAACACTTAAACATAAAAAATAACGTTCTTATCATTTTAGATAATAATGGTACAGAACTCTCAACACTTCCCATACAAAGTACAGAAGAGTTACATTTTATACACAGCTATTATGGCATACAATAATGATTGAACATATTGTAACACTCGTTTTTTCTGTTGTAATGCTTGTCTTTATGGGATTTCCTGCCATGAAAATTGTCCAAGGAATAAGAACATTTATCCCTATGTCTCAAAAACGTTATGATGTCTCTGTTATTTTAATGACTATCCTTCTCTCTTTGATTATTGGTCTTTTTCTTCAATATGGGTAATAATCGACTATTAACAACAATTTAGCTATTATCTGTCTTAAAATTCATATACAAAGATATATGATATAGATAACAAGGCAGTACAAATGAACAAAGCAAAATACATTTGGATGGACGGAACACTTACCCCTTGGGATGAAGCCCAAGTACATGTTCTCACACACACGCTACACTACGGTAACGGTGCCATAGAAGGTACAAAAGCTTACCCAACTGTAGATGGAAGATGTGCCATTTTTAAATTACAAGAACACACACAAAGACTACTCAACTCATCTAAAATGACGCTCATGGATGTACCATATACCGTGGAAGAACTCAATGCTGCACAAGTAAAACTTTTACAAGAAAATGAACTCTTTAACGGTGCCTACCTTAGACCACTTGTTTATCTTGGTTATGGTGTCATGGGGCTTTACCATAAAGACTGCCCCGTGCAAGTTTCCATCTCAGCTTGGGAATGGGGAGCGTACCTTGGTGAAGAGGGTCTTAGAAAAGGAATTCGTCTTAAAATTTCTTCGATGACAAGAACACCAAACACCTCTAGCATGGGTAAAGCAAAGGCCGTAGCAAACTATCTAAACTCACAAATGGCGAAGTTTGAAGCCGTTGAAGCAGGATATGATGAAGCCTTATTGCGTGACGATCAAGGATACATTGCTGAGGCATCAGGTGCATGTTTCTTCATGGTTAGAGAAGGAAAGCTTATTTCTCCACCATCAGATAATACCTTAGAGTCTATCACCCAACAAACAGTAATAGACTTAGCAGGTGATATGGGTATTGAAGTGGTACGCCGCCGTATTTCAAGAGAAGAAACCTATATCGCAGATGAGTGTTTCCTTACAGGAACTGCTGCAGAAGTGACACCTGTACGTGAGATAGATGCACGTATCATTGGAGCAGGAAGCCGTGGACCTATTACAGAGAGATTACAAACAGCCTATTTTGATGTAGTTGCAGGAAAAAATCCTGACTACATCCAACATTTAACGTATATTAACTAGCTTCGACAAGCTCAGCTACCGACATATATTCGGTTCCTGAGCCTGTCGAAGGAAAACAATAAAGGACAAATAATGCCAGCAGATATGAACGACTATTTTAAAAAGAAAAAATCAAGTGGAAACAATAATAAAAGTGGAGGAGGAAGTAACAATTTTGAAAACCCTCTAAATAATATGCCTAAAGGTTTACCATCATGGGCTATTGTTATCGGTGCTATAGCACTTGCATTGTTTATTCTTAAGCCTTTTACTATTATAAACTCGGGTGAAGTAGGTATCAAAGTAACCACAGGTAAATTCCAGTCAGAACCACTCAGTCCAGGCTTACACTTCTTCATACCTGTACTTCAAAAAGTTATCCCTGTAAATACACGTATTAGACTTATTACCTATTCTAATGACCGTTCAGTAGAGCTCGGTGACAAATTTAGAAACTTTGAAGGTGGACTTAGAAGAAACAGAGCCATCCCTGTACTAGACAAACGTGGACTTACCGTCAACATTGATTTAGCAGTACAATATAGCTTAAAACCAGAGTCAGCACCCGCTACCATCGCTAAATGGGGTTCAAGCTGGGAAGAAAAAATCATTAACTCTAAAGTAAGAGAAGTAGTGCGTGATGTTGTAGGTCAATATACAGCAGAACAACTCCCAGAGATGAGAAATGAAATCGCTTCAGCTATCCAAACAAAAGTAAGAGAAAAAGTGGATGCACTTGAGCATCAGCCTGTTGTTCTTTCATCTGTTGAACTTAGAAATATTGTACTCCCCCCAAAGATTAAAGAGAAGATAGAACAAGTGCAAGCGGCTAAACAAGATGTAACCATCGCAGAGCAAGAGAAAGAAAAAGCAAAACAACACGCACAAAAAGCAGCAGAGATTGCACGTGGTGTAGCAGAGAAAAACCGTATTGAAGCGCAAGGTGAGGCAGACAAAATCCGTATTGAGGCAGAAGAACAAGCCAAAGCCAATATGCTTATCTCTAAATCACTAACAGAAAATCTTCTTAGATTAGAACAAATCAAAACACAAAATAAATTTAACGATGCACTTAGAGTCAACAAAGATGCGCAAATATTCCTTACACCTGGTGGAGCAGTACCTAACATTTGGGTAGATGCAAAAGGAAAACAACAACGTATGATGGGTCAACAGTAACATTATAGAACGATTTTTGGGCAAAGCCCAACAAACCTACGCTGTCGCTGTGACTACTTCAGCAGTAGGCTCATTCGACTAGTCGAATTTGAGTTATTCAATTCTTCGGAGAAATTATGAACATAGACTGGACAACAAATCCCCTTATCCCTGCCATCGCACAAGACGCTGAAACCTCTGAAGTACTTATGCTTGCCTACATGAATGAAGAAGCGTATACCCTTACTCTGGAAACAGGGTTTGCACACTATTTCAGTAGAAGTAAACAACGTATCTGGAAAAAAGGTGAAAGTTCTAACCATACACAAGAAGTTAAAGATGTACTTCTTGACTGCGATGCAGATACTGTCATACTCAAGATAAAACAAAATGGTGTCGCTTGTCATACAGGACGTAAAAGCTGTTTCTTTACCTCAGTCATGCAAGATAAGATTATCTTAGACAAAGAGGTAGATACTGATGCTATCTATGGTGTGGTTGATACGCTTTACCATACTATCTTGGAACGTAAAAATGCTTCTGATGAAAGTAAATCATGGACGAAGAAACTCTTAGATGATAAAAACCTTATGCTCAGTAAAATACGTGAAGAAGCAGATGAAGTCTGTGTAGCCATAGATGAAGAGAGTGATGAACAAGTGATCTATGAAAGTGCTGACTTACTTTATCATACCTTAGTAGGTCTAGGATACAGAGACATCTCACCTGATAGAGTCAAACAAGAATTAGCAAGAAGATTTGGAATGTCTGGCATTACAGAAAAAGAGAGTAGAACAAAATAACACCTGTAGGGTTGGCTTCAGCCGACCATTTATATTGCTTAGTGGTCGGCTAATGCCAATCCTACGCTGAACATCCGGGACTATCAGCATTACCACCAGCAAAATATTTTCCATCAAAACTTACGAGAGAATATTCTCTGTCATCACCTAATGAATCTTTAAGACCTTCAATAGAAAGAAATCCAAGCGAATCTGCACCCATATTAGCAGCAATCTCTTCTGGCGTAAACTTAGTAGAAATAAGCTCATCCTTAGTGGGTGTGTCTATTCCATAACGACAAGGAAACTTTATTTCAGGTGCTGCAATACGCATATGCACTTCTTTTGCTCCTGCTTCTTTAAGCATACGTACAATTAGTTTAGAAGTTGTTCCTCGAACTAATGAATCATCAATAATTGCTACTTTTTTCCCTTTAATCAAATGCTTAATCGGAGAAAGTTTAAGCTTAACTTTAAGATCTCGTATCTCTTGCGTTGGTTCAATAAAAGTACGCCCTACATAATGATTACGTACGATACCCATCTCAAAAGGTACACCTAACCCATCAGCATAACCTTTTGCAGCTGCTACTCCTGAGTCTGGAACAGGCAATACTAAATCAATATCCGCAGGTGTTTCTTTAGCTAGTCTTTTACCCATTTTTAAACGCATTTCATAAACATTTTTTCCATCTATAGTAGAATCAGGACGTGCAAAATAAATATATTCAAAAGCACAAGGGTGATAATCTGTCTCAAATATCATCTGAGAACTAGGTTCTTTCCCTTCTTCAAAAATAAGCATTTCTCCAGGTTTTACATCACGTATGAATTCTGCACCTACAAGGTCAAATGCACATGTTTCTGATGAGACGATATACCCACCATCTTTGAGTTTACCTAAACTTAATGGACGTATTCCAAATCTATCTCTTATCACAAACATTTTAGAACGACTCTGAATGGCTAAACAGTACGCACCTTCTATCTTAGTCAGCATATCTTTAATACGGTCTTCTAAAGAATTTTTATCTGATTTAGCGATAAGATGAATAATATTTTCTGTATCCATATCGGTTTGAAAAATGGCACCTTTATCAATGAGTTCTGTTCTTACCTCATTTTTATTGATAAGGTTTCCATTATGCACAACAGAGATTTCACCCAGTTTATACTTAGCAAATACCGGTTGGGCATCACCAGCTGACTCAGAACCAGCTGTAGAATATCGGTTATGTCCTACAGCACAGTTTCCTTCTAGATTATCAAGTGCTCCTTGTGAAAACACATCAGCAACCATTCCACGTTTTTTATAGATAGTAATTTTTTCACCATTGGCTACAGATATACCTGTGGCTTCTTGCCCACGATGTTGCATAGAAAAGAGCGAATAATATGCTACTGTTGAAGCTTTTTTTGCACCAAATACACCGACAATTGCACACATATTATATTCCTAAACAGTCATTGATAGAGTAAAAACCACTCTCTTGGCTGACTAACCATTTTGCTGCACGTATAGCACCTTTTGAAAATGTCTCACGTGATGTTGCTGTATGGTTAAGCTCTAAAAACTCACCATCATTATAAAATCCAACGGTATGGCGACCCACAATGTCACCACCGCGCAGTGCCATAACAGATATCTCATCTTTGGTTCTTGCGCCTATTTGTCCGTCTCTACCCGATACACGTACTGCATCTAAATCCAGCCCTCTACCTTTGGCAGCAAACTCACCCAAAGTGAGTGCTGTCCCTGAGGGTGCATCCACTTTATGTTTATGGTGTTGTTCTACGATTTCTATATCAAAATCTTGTAATGTTGCCGATACTTTCTCTACTAGCTGCTTTAATAATGCTATACCTGCTGACATATTTGACGCATACAGTACTGGCATCTTTTTAGATGCTTCCATCATCAAATTTTGTTGATGGTCTGTAAATCCAGTGGTTGCAATAACAAGTGGTGTAGGGTTTTCAAGTGCTGCTTCACAAAGTGCCTGTGTTGCAACAGGTGCTGAAAAGTCTATCACAATGTCACAGTTTTCTAACAATACCGACATACTATTAGTCACCAATATATCTTGTGGTAAATCTCGCTTTAACTCATCAAATATATGTACTGCACTTAAAGGAAGCTCACTATCATGTAACAAAGAATCTATAAGAAGATTCCCTACTCTACCCGTACTACCTACTATTCCTACTTTTGCCATTTACTGTTGCTCCTGAATATATGAAATTACTTGTAACGCTGCAATGGAACCATCTCCAGCTGCAGATACTACTTGTTTAGGTGCTTCTATACGCATATCACCTGCTGCAAAGAGCCCAGGAATAGATGTTTTCATAGAAAGATCCACAATCACTTGTCCCCAGTCATTCATCTTACAAATGAATTCACCCTTTTCATCTTTAAGTACATCATTTCTTACGTTATGTCCTACAAACACAAAAAGCCCTGTGTTATCCATGTGTGTGATTTCATCTGTTTTTACATTTTTAATATCTACTCCACTGAGTCCCATAGCATCACCTACTGCTTCTTCTATAACTGAGTCAGTGACAAGGTGGATATTCTCTTTTCTCATTACTCTGTCGAGTGTAGGAGGTGCTGCTCTAAACTCATCACGTCTATGTACCACATACACATCTGAACAGATATTTGAAAGGTAAAATGCTTCTTCAAGTGCTGTATCTCCACCACCTAAAACGGTGACTGGTTTGTCTTTATAGAAAAATCCATCACAAGTGGCACAAGTACTCACCCCTTTTCCAAAGTATTCATCTTCACCTTTAAAGCCTGCTCGCTTTGGTAAAGAGCCTGTACAAACGATGACTGTCATAGCTTCTACCGTATCTCCACCTTCAAGTGTGACTGTAAAATGTTCACCTGTTTTAGCCACGCCATCTACTTTTTTCATCTCATGCTTCAGACCAAAGTGAAAACATTGTTTTTGCCAAGTATCCATAAAGTCCATACCCGTTTTGTCATGTTCAAAAAATCCAGGGTAATTTTCTATTTCAGAACTCTGCGTGATTTGCCCACCAGGTAATCCCATCTCAAAGAGTGTGACATTTTTAAGCCCACCACGTGTTGCATAGAGTCCTGCTGTTAAGCCTGCTGGTCCACCACCTATGATTGCACAATCTAACATATGTAAGTCCTTATAGAAAAGTCAAATAATTAATCAAATTATACAATAGACTTCTTGTATAAGCATATGATTTGTAAATATTTTTTAGTGTATATTAGATTTTATCGAAAATTCTTGAAGTCCTAGCCTTAGCTAAGTCGAAAGTAGTTTCGATGAAAGATGATATGCAATAAAATATAGTTACATTTATAAGCTTATACAAGTAGTCTAACTTGGTTAATAATTTATTTATGGAGTATATTGAGTGTTAGTGTAAATGAAGTGTACTAAAAGAGGGAGAGTCCCTCTTTAAATGCTTTACTTATAGTATAGCATTAATTTTTTCAGCGAATGCATCTTTAGAAGCTGCACCAACCATTTGGTCTACCATCTCACCATCTTTAAAGAAAAGAATCGCTGGGATAGATCTGATACCATATTTTACTGCGATATCTTGTTGCTCAT
>Ga0256824_10000369_pt1 | contig 17066 bp, 16 predicted proteins | sample CV67metaG_FD_191570 | JGI IMG/M metagenome (GOLD analysis project Ga0256824, IMG submission 191570) | Hydrothermal vent microbial communities from East Pacific Rise, Pacific Ocean - CV67 | ecosystem: Environmental > Aquatic > Marine > Hydrothermal vents | place: Pacific Ocean: East Pacific Rise...
TTTAAATATCATACATCATCAAGTTTAACTTGTTAGCTCTACTTGTTTTGTGAATGGGATTATAGACAAGTATTACTTTAGTATGGCTTAATTAGTATTAAGACGGGAAAAGAATTTGGAAGTTTGTTAAGATTTGAAATATTATTTATAATTTATAGGAGGTTTAATATTAGAAAGTAGGCATTAAAAAAGCCAAACATCTTTGTTTAGCCTTTGTTGGTTGGATATTATCCAGTAAATAGTTAGTTTAAAACTTTATCTAAAGTATATTTTAAATCTTCATCCATATCTTTCATATTAGTTCTCATCCAATTTAAATATCCACTATCTGTTCTAGCCACTTCTTTGATTTCTTCACCTTTATATTTCCCAAATTTAAATGTCTTTATAAATACAGGTGTTTTTGTAAGTTCTGCTAGTTTTACCATAGGGTTAAAATCAGGATAATCTTCCATAACTCTTTTTACTAGTTTAGTTAAAAATAATTTCATTACTAAAACATCACCTATTGCATCATGAGCTTTAATAGTAATACCTAATTTATCAGCTTCATTTTGTTCTACTTTATATAAATCAAGTGCATATCTAAAGTATTGTAGTCTATGATATGGCATATCTGGGTATAAATGCTTTGCACACCTTAATGTATCAATTAAAGAATAGTTATTTATAAATCCTTCTTTTTCAAGCATTGTTAAATCAAAATTTATATTATGTGCTATTAAATAATTTTCTTCATTGTTAAATTCTTGTATTTTTTGATAAGCATTAGTACTTAAAAATGATTCTTTATTTTCAATTTTATCAGGAGTTATATTATGTATCTCCATTGATTCTAATTTAATATCAACATCACTTGAACATAATTCATCATATACTTCAATATCATCTTTACTATGAACTAGCATTAATCCTATTTGTATTATTCTATCTTCTTGAGCTATACCTGTTGTTTCTGTATCAAATAATAAATATTTTGCCATTTTAATTTCCTATATTAGTTATAAAAAAAGGTAAGCTTTATGCTTACCTTCACTTTTTAGATATTATTAAACATCTTTTCTTAAAAATTGAGTCCCTACACCATCACTTGTAAATAATTCAAGTAAAATACTATGTTCAACTCTACCATCAATAATGTGCGCTTTTTGAACACCATTGTAAATTACATCAATACATGAATCAACTTTTGGTATCATTCCACCAGTTATTGTTCCATTTTCTTTTAGTGCATCTATATCATTTTTATCTAAAGAATTTAAAAGATTCTTTTCTTTATCTAAAACGCCAGCTATATCTGTAAGATAAAGTATTTTATTTGCTTGCAATGCTATTGCTATTGCTGAAGCTGCTGCATCTGCATTTATATTAAACCCTGGATGATTTGCTTCATTTCCATTTGCTATTGGAGCAATAACAGGAATAAAACCTTCATCAATTAAATCTAAAATCATATTTGAATTTACTTTTGTAATATTACCAGTATAACCAAACTTTCCACCATCTTTTGCAACTGCTTCAATACATCCACTGTCTTTTCCAGATATTCCAATTGCTTTTGCACCATGTGCATTTAATAATGATGCAAGATTTTTATTTATATCTCCACTTAGTACCATTTCTGCTACTTTCATAGATTCTTCACATGTAACTCTATATCCGTCTACAAATTGTGATTTTATATTTAATCTTTCAAGCATTGAAGATATTTTTGAACCACCACCATGTACAATTACAGGTTTAATTCCCACAACTGATAAAAGCGTAATATCTTGAGCAAATTTTTCTTGTAATTCTTCACTAGTTTGAGCAGAACCACCATATTTAATTACTACAATTTTACCAGCAAATTGTTGTATATATGGTAATGCATCAAGAAGTGTTTTTACTTTTTTTTGTTTAATATGCATTTAGATAACTACTTAAAAGAAGCAATAATTGTTTTTGCAGCTTCTCTTCCATCTAGTGTAGCAGTTACTGCTAAATCAGCACCTCTTACTCCATCACCACCTGCATAAATATTATTTATACTTGTACTATAATCAGAGTTTACTTTTATTCCATTCCATTTATCAAGTTCTAAAGAAGAATCAGTAATAAACTTTGGTAATTCTTGATCAAAACCAAGTGCCAAAATTACAATATCTGCATCTTGTAAATATTGAGAATTTGGTATTATTTGAACTTTTTGTCTTCCTGTTTCATCAGCAGTTGTAAGTTCTGTTTTATCTAAAGTAATACCATTCTTTGTAATAGCAACAGGACTTACATTAAATACAAATTCAACACCCTCTTCTTTTGAATTATCAACTTCTTTTTTAGATCCTGGCATATTTGCTTCATCTCTTCTATAAAGACATTTAACATCAGATGCACCTTCTCTAACTGAAGTTCTAACACAATCCATTGCAGTATCTCCACCACCAATTACTACAACTCTTTTATCTTTTACATCAATATAATTATGAACTGGTTCACCAAATTCTTTTTTCTGAACTTTTGTTAAAAAATCCATAGCTAAATGAACATTCTCAAACTCATTTTGTAGTTCTTCAAATGACTTATCAACACCTATTTCAATATTTAAAGTTACTTTTGCTCCAGCTTTTATTAAGAAATCAACTCTTCTTTGAATTCTATGTTTATCAAGTTTAAACCCTGGAATTCCATAAGTAAGAAGTCCACCGGCTTTGCTTGCTCTTTCAAATATTTCAACATCAATTCCAGCTCTTAATAAAAATGTAGCTGCACTTAATCCAGCAGGTCCAGAACCTATAATTGCTACTTTTTTACCAATTTTTTCAGTAGAAAATTTAGGTACTAATCCATTATCAAAACCTGTTTCTGTAATAAATGTTTCTACTGATCCAATAGTAATAGCTCCATGAGTATCATTTAATGTACAATCACCTTCACATAATACATCATGAGGACAAATTCTTCCTAATATTTCAGGGAATGGTGAAGTTTCATTTGATATATTAAACGCTAATTCCATATCTTTATTTGCAGTTTGTTTAAGCCAAGCTGGAATAATATTGTGTAATGGACATTTATTATGACAATAAGGATCTCCACAACCAATACATCTTTCGGCTTGTTCTGCTGCTTTATTTTCATCAAATACTTCATATACTTCTCTGAAATCTTTGATTCTTCCCATTACACCTCTTTTTGAGGCATTTATTCTATCAATTTTTGTAAATGCTAACATCTTAATCTCCCTCATCTGGGTTTAGTGGTAATATTGTCATATTTTTAGGTTTAACCATCCAGAAGTTTCTTATTTCAATTCTAAAATTATCTAAAATATATTTTGCTTGAATACTAGAAGTTTCTTCATAATAATCTTTTAAAAGTTTCTTTAAATATAATCTTTCATTTTCAGTATCATCTGTATCAATTCTTAAAGCTTCTATTAATTCTTGATTCATATTATCAATAAAAGTTTTATTTGTATCGTACATAAATGCTAATCCACCAGTCATACCCGCACCAAAGTTGATACCTGTTTTTCCAAGATTTACTACTATTCCACCTGTCATATATTCACAAGCATTATCTCCAGTACCTTCAATAATTGCTATAGTACCTGAGTTTCTTACTGCGAATCTTTCACCAACATTAGCTCTAACATAAAGTTTTCCACCAGTAGCTCCATATAAACAAGTATTTCCAGCACCACTAAATTCTTGACCCTGCAGTGTTGTATTAATGATTATTTTTCCACCACTCATACCTTTTCCAACGTAATCATTTCCGATACCATTTAAATGAATATTTATACCATTTGATAAAAATGCTCCAAATGATTGTCCTGCTGTTCCATTTAAATTAAAGTTTATTGTATTTTCTGGTAAACCTTTATCTCCATAATGTCTTGCAATTTCACCTGAAATTAATGCTCCAAAACTTCTGTTTAGATTAGAAACTTCAGCATCTATTGTAATAGCTTTTGAAGTATCTTTGATTGTAGGTAATACTTTAGCTAATAATTCATGTTCAAATTCATTTTTGTCATAAGGATCATTTGATTCTTTTTGACATGTGTCAATTCCATCAATATGTCTTAATACATTTTGGAAATCAAACTTTTTAGCAAAGTCATCATCAATAAGAGCTAATAAATCACTTCTACCTATAATATCTTCCATTTTTGTATATCCAAGTTCTGCTAAAATATTTTGAATATCAGTTGCTAAGAAATCAAAATAATTGATAAGTCTATCTACAGTACCTGTAAATTTTTCTCTTAAATCTTTATCTTGAGTTGCTACACCAACTGAACATTTATTTGTATGACAAATTCTTAATATTTTACAACCTAAAAGTGTAAGAACCGATGTACCAAAGGCATAAGATTCTGCACCAAGCATAGCTGCTTTTACAACATCTATACCTGATTTTAATCCACCATCAGCTTGAACATGTACGAATTCTCTTAAATGATTCGCTTTTAGTGCATTGTGTGCTTCACTAAGACCTAGTTCCCATGCATTTCCTGTATATTTAATAGATGTAAGTGGTGCTGCACCTGTTCCACCATCAGCTCCTGAAATTACAATCTTATCTGCATATGCTTTTGCAACACCTGCTGCAATTGTACCAACTCCAATTGTAGATACTAATTTAACTGTAATTTTTGCATTTGGATTTACTTGTTTTAAATCAAAGATTAATTGTGCTAAATCTTCAATAGAATAAATATCATGATGCGGTGGTGGTGAAATCAATGTTACACCTGGTGTTGTATGTCTTAAAGTTGCAATATATTTTGTAACTTTATGACCTGGTAGTTGCCCACCTTCACCTGGTTTTGCACCTTGTGCTACTTTTATTTGTAATTCATCTGCATTTACTAAGTATCCTGGAGTTACACCAAATCTACCTGAAGCAATTTGCTTAATTTTAGAATTTTTTAAAGTTCCAAATCTTAATGGATCTTCTCCACCCTCACCTGAGTTTGAAGCAGCTCCTATTGTATTCATAGCAATAGCTATTGACTCATGAGCTTCAACTGAAATTGAACCACAAGACATTGCTGCTGCTGCAAATCTTTTGTAAATATTTTCTTTACTTTCAACTTTATCAACACTTATAGGTGATTTATCACTATTGAATACAAAGAAATCTCTAATAAACTTTTTATCTCTATTTTCAACTAAAGATTTCAATTTATCAAAATCATGGATATTTTGTTCATCTGCATTTTTATTATGAATTGCATGTGTAACTTCTGGCGAATAATCATGGAATTCACCGTCATTTAAGTACTTATAAAAACCACCCATATTTAAAGGGAACATAGTTTTATTTTCATTATATGCTTCAAAGTGTGCTTTTTCTATTTTTGCTTCAATATCTTCATAACCTAAACCACAAAGATCTGAGTTTGCATCACCAAAACAATCACTTACAATTTCATCACTTAATCCAAGAACATCAAATAATGATGAATTTCTATATGAAGCAATTGTAGCAATTCCCATTTTTGACATTATTTTTAATAATCCAGCATTTACTGATTTATGCGTATTTTTAAGTTTTGATTGAAGTTCATATTTACTTAAATCTTTTCGTTCAAAGAAATCTACAACTGAAGCATACATCATATATGGATATATTGCAGTTGCACCAAATGCTATTAATACTGCTGCACTATGAGGATCATATACTTCCCCAGATACTGCAATTATAGAAACATTGTTTCTAATACCAGCTTCAAGTAGTTTTGTGTTTATATGTCCTATAGCAAATGCCATTGGAATAGTTTTTGTAAGTTTAGAAACTTCTCTATCATCTAAAATTACAATTTTAACACTATTGTTTTTAACAGAATCTATTATTGTTTCACTTAGTGTTTCAACAGCATCTTTTAAATCTGTATTAAATGTAGTAGAAAAAGTTTCATTTTTATAATATGAATCATATAGTTTAGAATCTTCTGTTCCAAATGATTTTACTACATTAAATTTTTCTTGCATAAGTATTGGACTAACTGTTTTTAATCTTTTTGCAAAAGTTGAACTTTCTTTTAAAATATTATGAATTGATCCAAAACCAGTATTTAAACTCATTACTACTTTTTCTCTATACGGATCAATTGGTGGGTTTGTTACTTGCGCAAATTTTTGTCTAAAGAAATCTGTATAGTTTCTTTGCACATTTGAGAAACAAGCTAAAGGTGTATCATCACCCATAGAACCTGTTGGTTCTCTTCCATCATCTGCCATTGGAATAATCATTTGATCTAAAACTTCATAAGTAATATTAAAGAATTTTTGTCTATCGTTTAAATCTTCAAATTTGTAATCTTCAGTAGCAATAAATGTTTCATCTGCAAATTCTTGGATATATTTCATATCTTTATTTAACCATTGATTATAGTTTTGAGATGATTTTATATAATTGTTTATATCTTCATCTTTAAATACTTGTCCATTTATAACATCAATACCAATCATTTGACCAGATTGAAGTCTTCCTCTATCAACAATTTCTTCATCTGGAATTAATACTGTTCCATATTCAGATGTAATAAATATTCTATTGTCTTTTGTAATCATATATTTTGATGGTCTTAAACCATTTCTATCAATTAGACAACCTATATGTTTTCCATCTGTTAAAGATACAGCAGCTGGTCCATCCCATGCTTCCATTGATGTTGATGTATATTCATAGAATGCTCTTAAATTTGGATCCATATGAGGTGCATTTTGCCATGGTGCAGGTACTAGACTTCTTGCTGTTTTGAAGAAATCTGTTCCATTTACAATCATAAATTCAAACATATTATCCAATGAAGCACTATCACTCATACCATCTTGAAGTATTGGGAAGATTCTATTTAATTCTTCTTTTGTGAATACTTCTGATTCTAGTACTTCTGATTTTATTTTTACATTAAATCTATTTGCTTCAATAGAATTTATTTCTCCATTATGAGCAACACCTCTAAAAGGTTGAGCTAGTCTCCATTTAGGTAATGTATTAGTTGAAAATCTTTGATGAAATAATGAGAATGATATTTTAAAATCACTATCACTTAAGTCTTTATAAAATTGTTTTATCGTTGTAGGCATTACTAGACCTTTATACGAAATCACTTTTGATGAAAATGTTGGGATATAAAAATCTTCATCAGCTTTTAATTCATGTTCACATTCTTTTCTTGTAAGGTATAACAGAGCATCAAATCTATTTGAAGACACTATTGTATTTGCTGTAACAAAAACTTGTACAATATTTGGTAATATTTCTAATGCAAATTTACCTAAAGCATCTGTATCAAGAGGTACTTCTCTTGTAAATAATACTTTTAAGTCATTTTTTTCACAGTGCTTTTTAAAAATTTCTATTTGAGAATCATTTTGTGAAAAAATCATAGCAACCGCATATGTTTTTGGTAGGTCTATTCCATTTGTCTTTGCTACTTTTCGCATAAATTCATTTGGCATAGAAAGAAGTAATCCACTACCATCTCCTGATTTACCGTCTGCTGCTACTGCACCTCTATGCATCATTCTTTCTAAAGATGTTATTGCATCTTCTAAGTTTTGATGAGTTGGAGTATTGTTTAAGTCTGCCATTAATCCAAAACCACAGTTATCTTTAAAAGCTGTTAGTTTATCTAAGTTACAACCCATTGTCTTCCTTTATGATTATTTTATTATTGTATGGATTTTAGCTAATTTATGGTTAAAATATGGTTAAATGTGAATTTATAAGGTGTGGGAAGTGTGATAAGTTATTATCTTATTAATTTATTTATATAGTCTAAAGTATTGTTAATAACAATTATTAATATTTTAGTATTAAAATATAATTCTTCAAAACTATTTACTACATTATCTAAAATATATTCATTTAAAAGCTTAGTTCTAAGAGAAAATAAATCTCTGAAACTATCTTCTGTATCTATTATTTTTCTACATATTGCATTTTTAATTAGTTCATTTTGTGAATATTGAATTTTAAATTCATAATTGTCTAAAGAAATAAAAGAGTTTAATAATAAAAAGTCAATATTTTTTATATATCTACTTACTAGTGTTTCAAAAGTAGTATATTCATTGACTTCATAAGTTTTTTGAAGTTTAATTTTTTTTACTTCTTTATATGACAACTCCAACCAAAAAAGCTGTTTTTGTAATAGTAAATAATCTTTTTGTAATTTTTCTTTAGAACTTAAATTCATATTATTTTTTTAAATTATAAAAGAAGTTAGTAGCATCCATAAAACCATCAATACTTCCACAATCAAATCTTTTACCATCGAATTTATATCCGATTACTTTTCCTTGTTTTGCAAGTGTAAGCAGTGCATCTGTAATCTGAATCTCTCCACCTTTTCCTGGTTTTGTAGTTTTTATTATTTCAAAAATTTCTGGAATTAGTATATATCGACCAATTATTGCAAGATTTGATGGTGCATCTTTTGACTCTGGTTTTTCAACCATATTATCTATTTTAAAAATATTTTTTTCAATTTCAACGCCACTTATAACACCATATTTATTTGTATCTTTCATTGGTATTTCTTCAATTGCTACAATACAATGATTTGGGTATTTTTTATATAAGTCTGTCATTTGTTTTAATACACTATCTTTTTGACTATAACATACATCATCTGCTAGTATTACAGCAAATGGTTCATTTCCAATTAAAGTTTGTCCACATAATATTGCATGTCCTAAACCTTTCATTTCTAGTTGTCTTGTATATGAAAATGTTGTGTTATTTATAATATTATTTAAAGGTGTTAATAGTTCTTCTTTGCTTGAACCTTTAATCGAATTAGATAAATCTATATTTGTATCAAAGTGATCTTCTATTGATTTTTTATATTTACTAACAACAATCGCCATACCATTACAATCTGCAGAAATAGCTTCTTCTACGCCGTATTGAATAAGTGGTTTAGTTACAAGTGGTAACATCTCTTTAGGAATAGATTTTGTAGCTGGTAGAAATCTTGTACCGTATCCTGCTGCTGGAAATAGACATTTTTTAATCATATTTTACTCTTTATTTTTAATTGTAGCCATTATATCAAAACATCACTTATAGGGTGCCTATATTGTATTTATCGTTATTAATAAATCTTTTTTATCTTTAGATATAATTTGTATAGTATATACACTTTTATTTTTATGTTTATATACCTTAAAAAGTTTTATATCTTTTTGGATTATATCAACATATTTTTCTTTATTATTTTTAAACTGTGATAACTTTTTTTTATCATATTTTAAACTTGATTCTATTCTTAATAGGTTATTATCTTTACTAATTATATATAATATATTTGTATAAAATACGTTATGGTAACTATTATTTGATCTGAAACTTAGAATAGTGTTTTTATTTTTATCTTCTGATATTAGTATAGTTTCTGATGTAATTAAATCTTCAAATAATAATAACTTTATATCTTCTTTTTTGATTATTTTATTTAATTCACCTTTATATATTTGATTTGATTTTTGCGTAATATTAAGTGTTGAATATAAAAATATAATTATTATTGAAAAAAGTGTGATACTTATTATCATTTCAATAAGTGTAAATGAGTTTTTATAATTCATTAGTTATCTTCAACTTTAAAAGTATAAATATCTGTACTTATTTTATTTTCTATTTTATAATTAGTTTTTATAGTTTTTATAATTTTATTTTCTATTTTTCTAGTATTTATAATTTCACTTTTAACATAAACTTTATTATTTTTAAGTATTTTATTAAAATCATCATTTTTAACTTCTAATATTTTATTCATATAAAAATGTTTATTTGTATCTTCATTTATATTTAATCTTGAACTAGCAATACCTAAAAGTTGTGCATTTGTATTAATTTCATTTAATTTAATAATATTAGAAAAATTGTTTTCTTTTATTTTTAATACAGTTACAATAACAATACTAAGTAAACTAATTGCAATGATAACTTCTATTAAAGTAAATGCTTTTTTGTTCATTATTTTAGACCTACTCTTATAGCCTCACTAAGTGTTGTAGTTCCTTTTAGTACCATATCAATTAATTGATGTTTTATACTTATCATTCCATTTTTAGATGCTAAATCTTTTAATATTGTATCATCAACATTTTGTTTTAATGCTGTTTGTACATTTTCTTGCATAATAAAAAGTTCTGCTATTGCAACTCTATTTGTATATCCTGTAAAATTACATTCTTTACAACCAACTTCTTTATATATTGTTGGATTAGTTTTTATTTCAAACTCCTTTTTATAATAATCACTAAGCTCATCTTCTTCTTTACATTTTTGACAAACTACTCTTACAAGTCTTTGTGCTAAAACTCCTAAAAGTGCAGATGATATTAAGAATCGCTCAACTCCCATATCTAGAAGTCTTGTAATTGCTGAAGGTGCAGTATTTGTATGTAATGTAGAAAATACAAGATGTCCAGTAAGTGCAGATTGTACTGCAATACTAGCTGTTTGCTCATCTCTTATTTCTCCTACCATTATAATATCTGGATCTTGTCTTAATATACTTCTTAATCCTGAAGCAAATGTTAACCCTACTGCTTCGTTTACTTGTATTTGATTAATAGTATCACTTTTATATTCAACTGGATCCTCAACTGTAATTATATTTTTATCTCTACTTTGTATTTTATGTAATAAAGAGTGTAAAGTGGTTGATTTACCACTTCCCGTTGGTCCAGTTACAAGTATCATTCCATGTGCATTATGACTTAAGTCTATTAACTTTTTAGTAATATTTATATCTATTCCCAAGTTTTCTAAACTAGGAATATCTTCACTTTGCATTAATATTCTCATAACAACTCTCTCACCATAAAATGTAGGTAAAACTGATACTCTAATATCTAGAGTTTTTCCTGATAATTTTATAGATGTTCTTCCATCTTGAGGTAGTCTTTTTTCACTAATATCTAATTGAGATATAACTTTTATTCTACTTACAACTAATGCCATTATGTTTTTATCTAGTTCAATATGTTTTGTTAAAACACCATTTATTCTGTATCTTATTTCACCTTTAAATTCATGAAGTTCTATATGAATATCACTTGCTTTTTTCTTTATTGCTTGATAAAAAAGTGAATTTACAAACTTTATAATAGGAGCTGATTCTTCACTAGTCATAATATCAGATGATGTTTTTAAAAACTCTGACACACTTATATCATCATCTTCAATTACAGTTTGTTCTTGCACTGTAGCAATATCATTCATTTGTTTATCAGTTTTTAGTTCGATATATTTATTATATAATTTATCAAATGAAATTTCATCAAGGCATATTACTTTTTGAGATAGATTATTTTTTTCTATATAATCAAAGGCAATTGCTAGATTTAAATTACTAACAAATACTGTTTCTTTTTCTTCATATAAGCCAAATAAAACAAAATTTTTAAGTGCAATTTCATATTCTTCTTTTTGAATAATATTTATATTTGTATCATGGATTTCTTCTAAATTAAACATATTTTATATTCCAAGTATATCATTTACTCTTTGCTGATGAGTTAATACTTCTTTTGTTTTTTCTTCTTTTAGCTTTTTTATTTTTTGTTTTAATTCTATTTCATCTAATACTCGTTGCGTATAATTATCTTCTAATTCTTTTAATTTTGATAATTTATTTCGAATAAATGTTAAATCTTTTGATTTTGGAACTATATATGGAGTTATAATGATTACTAAATTTATTTTATCATCAACTGTTGACTTATTTCTAAATAATGCTCCAAGCAATGGTATATCTCCAAAGAATGGAACTTTATCTACCGTATTACTATGGATATTTCTTGTATACCCTCCAAGGATTACACTTTCTCCATCATTTACAATGGCACTAGTTGTAAGTTCTTTTTTTGATGTATCTGGTTGATCATTTGCACCTTCTGGATTTGTTACATCTTCAATTTTTGTTTCAATTTCTAATAATACTTTTCCACCTGTAGATATTCTAGGTTTTACTTTAAGAGTAAGACCAATATCTTCTCTTTTAAAAGATTCTGTTGATGTAGTACCATTTGTTTTAGATGTTTTTACTGAAACTGTTTGTCCTACATATATAGAACTGGCTTTATTATTTAAACACAATAAAGATGGTTCAGATACAATATCAGCTGCTCCATTTTGATTTAATAAATTAAGACTAACACCCATAGCAAGTACACCTTGATTTATTACATTACCATTATCATTAACTAATGGTATATTGGGTAATATCGCTTTTTTTGTTAAACTTGCTGTAAATGCTGCTAATCCACCTGTAAAGCTTTTTGATCCAGCAAGACCATATTTTATTCCAACTTCTCTAGACTTTTTATCACTAATTTCAATAATTCTTGCTTTTACATATACTTGTTGTCTGTCAACATCTAGTTTATTTACCAATTCCTGAAAATATGATAATTGTTGTTTTTGTCCCATTAAAATTATAGAATTAGATTCTTCATCACTTGATACATATGGTTTATCATTTGGGTTTTTATACTTTTTATTTGCTATTACTCCTGAAAGTATTTTAATTATATTTTTTGATTCAGCATTTTTCAAATACATTACTTTTACAGTTTTTTCAACTAATGATCCATTTTTATCCATTGCTTTTACATAATTTACCATGTATTGTACATTTGATTTTTTACCTACAAACATAATTGAATTTGTATCTTTATTTAATAATATACTTACTTTTTCTTTTAAAACTTTTTCATTGTATATTGTTTTTGCTATACTTTTTAAATCAGTAATTATTGTTGAAGCATTTATGTTTTTTAGTTTTACTGTTTTAATATATTTTTGATTATTTCTTGATATTAATCTTATTACATTTTTAATTGTTTTAATATTTGCACTAAAATCAGTTACTATTATACTATTAGATTCTTTATCAGTTACTAACTTAGCACTTTTACTTAAAAGATGTCTTATTTTACTACTTACATAATCTACATTTTCATTATGTACTGGAAAAATTTCTGTTACCATTTGATATGTATTTTTTGAATATTTACTAACTACTGGCATATTATATTTACTAGCATCGTTAATTCTTACTATTCTTAAAATACCGCTATTATCTATAAGTGTGTAACCTTTTGATTCAAGTACATAAGTAAGTACATTTACTATTTCACTTTTTTTTAATGGTTTGTTAGATATAAAATCTACTTTCCCATTTATTTTTTGAGTAATTAGAATATTTTTATTAATAATTTTTGATGTTATTTTAATTAGATCTATTATTTTTAAATTTTTGAAATTTATATTTATAGTTTCTTCATTTGCACTTAGTATGCTTACACTTAAAAATAATATTAATAATAATTTATTTAATTTCATAGTATATCTCCTGTGGTATATTATCTCTTAGTATTTCAATATTAAGACTTTTTATTTTATTTATTTGTTTGTATATTTTAAAAGCATCGTTATAACTTTTTAGTTTAATATTATTTATACTTTTAATAATATCTCCTTTTTGTAAACCTATTTTGGCAAATGCTGTATTTGCTTTTATTTTACTAATCTTAAATCCATCAATACCATTTGAAGTTCTTACATCAACTATTGATATATCTTGCCATATTTTATCAAAGTTTTCTATATAATTATCTATTAATGTTCTTTTTATTGTAACTTTATCATCATTTATACTTATTTCTTGGACTGTTTTTGTTGTTTCATCTTTTGTTATTGTTTCATATTTATCTTTACTTTTTTCATCTCTCATAGATAGTTTGTACTCTTTATTATTTTTAATAAATACTACATAAGTTTTATAAATACTTTTAAGCTTATATTTTTTAAACTCTTCATCTTTACTTAATATTATAGTATCATTTTTATTTTTTTCTTGTATTATAATGTATCCATCATTATTATTCATAGCATATATAGCTAGTAAGTTAATGTTATTTAATAATAAATAATCTTCTTTTTTCTTTTTTATTTTTGTTATTTTTTTAATAATTTTATTTTGTTTTTTAAATGCATTTTGGATTTCAAATCTTTTATATACTAATGATTCTGTACTATTTTGAGTATATTCTAAAGTCTCTTTTGGCAATGATAAATATAAAATAAAGTCAATTACTATTGCAACAAATATTATTATTAGAAAAGGAATTAGTTTTTTAAATAAAGAATTATAATTTATATTCATATGTATAATCCTTTATATCTTTATCATATTTTAATTCTTTTAGTAATTTTGGATATTTTTTTCTGAAAAATTGAGATGTTTTAAATATAGCTTTTATTTTTAAATTTAATATATCAAATTTTATTTTTACACTATATTGTTTTGCATCTATTTTAGAGTAAATATACAAGGGCTTTAGTATGTTATAATTTATATTTATATATCTTATTTTAGATGGGACAAAACTATTTAAACTATCATCTAACTTGATATCTCTTATATCTACATTGTTGTATACTAAAAATAATTTACTTTTAATATTATTTATATTTGCTATATTTATACTGTCATATATTATGTTTATATTTTTAATATTTGTACTTGTTAAACTTTCTTTATATATATAATCTTTTAAATATATTTTTTCGTTGTAAAGTTTATTAACTGCATAAATAAATAATTGTTCTTTAGGTAAAAACAATATAAATACACTTAAGAATAATACTAGATATAAAAAATATTTACTTAGATTTCTCATACAAGTCCAACCTCAAACCTAAGTGTATCTTTTGATATTTTTAGTTTTACTATATTTAATTTTTCATTTAAAAGCTTATTTAAGAATTTATGTAACGTATTTACATTTGATTTAATTTCAACTGTTATTTTATTTGAATTTTGAATAATCTTTGCATTTTTAATATGCAATACTTTTATTAATTTATTTACCTTTTCTACTTGTGTTTTCTTATCTACCCATGATAATTTTAAAGATGAATATTCATTTATAGTTCTAACATTTTTATTAAATTCATTATAGCTTTGTATCTTTTGATTTTTTGTATTACTTAATATATATAATGATAATAAAAATATAAATAAACTACTAACTATTAAAAATAATGGATCAATGTCAAATTTTTTCATATTTTTACTTCTATTGACAAAATATTATTATAAACTTTTGAAGATATTATTTTATACTTTTTATTTATATAACTCTCAATTTTATTTTTATTTTTATTTTCAAATGAAATCAATAATTTATTGTTTTTATACTCAACATCATTAAGTATGGTATTAACACTATGCTTATAGCTAAGTATATATTCTAATGCATCTAAATATTCTTGATACGTATTTCCAATCGATTTATATTCATTTATGATTGATTTTGTTTGTATCATAGAAGAAGGGACTTCAAATTTTTGTTTTAATGTATCTAAATTTTGATCATATTTATCTATTTGATTATTTAAAATACTCATTTTATAAAAATTGAATAATGTAAATACTATAAGAATAAAAGATATTATATATGCACTTTTATTATCTATATATTTTGAAGATTTATTCAAAAATATATTATGTTTTGATAGTGTTATATTATCAATTTCTATATCATTTTCTACACTATTTAATAATATATTACTAGGTATTTTTACAAGTAAATCATCTTTGTATATATATTTTATTTCATTATATTTATATATATTATTATTTTCATATTTCAATTCATTTTGTAAAAAGTAAATATTTTTCACAAACTTTAAATCTATATTTGCTTTTTCTAAATTTTCTAAAATAATATTTTGCTTGTATGCAAAACATAAATACTTATGTTTTTCTAATTTTATATGATAAAAACTATATTCAGTTATATCAAAATATTCTTCAAAAAAATCTGGAATTACAAGTTTTAATTCTTTTGTTGATTCTATGGGTATATCAAAAATTCGAACACTATATAGTTCGGTAGATAATATAATATTTATATCTTCATTTATTATATATTTATTATTCTTTTGAAGTAAAATATTTTTCATTATTATAAACTACATCCTTGTGCTATAGAGTTATGTACTTCTTTAATTCCACATGAATTACAAGAATATTCATACTCTGTCACTCCACTACATCCATGGTTTTTAAGAAGTCGTTTTTTTATAACATCTACTTTAAATGATGTATTAGTTTTAGCATCAGTAAATGTTCTGTATGTAGCATTACATGTAGGGCAAGTTCCATCTTCTAGTATATCTTGTCTATCTTTTTTACTTTTAAAAAGCAATAATATAGAAAATACTACAATTAAAAATAATAACAATGTTGCAATAATCGTATACAAATAAACCCTTTTTTAATATAATATTTATTATATCTAAAATTATATTACAAATCCTGCAATTAATCCTATTGCAAAACCTATAAGATGTGAATACCATGCAATATTCATTCCAAATAACAAAGGAACAAAAGATATTAATATAATATATATAAACATACCAGCTCTTTGTTCTTTGATTTTAAGAGCGATATATCCAAATAATACAGATATCGCTCCACTAGCCCCTACTACATTTGAAAAATCATCAAAATAATACATGTAAGCTAATGTTCCAAAGGAAGTAAGTACTCCACCTAAAATATAAAGTATTATAAATCTTATTTTACCTATATTTTGTTCCAAAATGTTACCAATTTGCCATAACACTATCATATTCATAGCTAAATGTTCAACTCCTCCATGAGTAAACATTGAAGAAATGGCTTGATAATATAACTTATCAATAAAAAAATATACATTTAATCCAAAATATAAATCACCATTTGTAACATTGATTTGTACTAAATACATGAGTATTGTAAATGCTATTATAATATTTGTCAGAGTATAAAGTTTTTTATGATTTTGCATTTAATTTCTTTGATAAAAGGATTTGTTTATTTCTTTTTTGTTCTTTTTGTTTTAGTATTTCTATATGTTGTAAATTTATTTGTTTTTTTTGCTCATCTTGTTTTTGACCTGGTAAAATATAATTTACATACCAAATAATAACTATAGAAACTATTGCTATAGTTATTATTGTAAAAAAATTATTAATTATAGAACTTTGTTTTC
>Ga0256824_10000370_pt1 | contig 17055 bp, 13 predicted proteins | sample CV67metaG_FD_191570 | JGI IMG/M metagenome (GOLD analysis project Ga0256824, IMG submission 191570) | Hydrothermal vent microbial communities from East Pacific Rise, Pacific Ocean - CV67 | ecosystem: Environmental > Aquatic > Marine > Hydrothermal vents | place: Pacific Ocean: East Pacific Rise...
TAGATAGCCAAGAATGCATTATAACATAGTAGGGAATGAGAGTAGGTTAAAATACCACTAAACCACATATTGCTTGGAGCATAATTATAACATAGTAGGGAATGAGAGTAGGTTAAAATTCATTAAATATTGATTGATAACGAAAGTGTAACAATTATAACATAGTAGGGAATGAGAGTAGGTTAAAATAACTTTTAATTAATACTATTATGAAAAACAATATCACAGATAGAATAAAAGTAGAATAAAAACTAAAAAATAGTGCACAAAAAGTCTTTTAAATTACTTCGCCTTAATGCAGAGAGATTGACAATATTGTGTAGTTATGTTATGGTATGCATATAAAAACACGGGAGAGTTCGAGTGAAAAAGAAATGTATTATTTGTGGCGACTCCTTTTTTACTTTACGAAAAAATAGTGCTGTGTGTGACAAAAAAGATTGCAAATCACAAAGGAAAAGAGATCTCGCCAACAAATACAAAAGAGCAAAATCAGTTAAAGTAACAAAGAAGTGTATATCTTGTGGAAAAATAATAATAACAGCAAGGAAACAAGTAAAATATTGCGCAAATACAGCTTGTCAGAAGACGAGAGAGAGAAAGTGGAAAGAAGAATCTACGGGGAAAAAAATACAAAGACTCGGAGGAGAAGATAGTTGTTTCATTTGTGGCGCATTGTTTACTAGAAAGTCTCACAACCAAAAGATGTGTTTGTCAAAAGAGTGTTCCCTCAAGAAAAGAGCAAAAGAAAGAATAAAATACGCTTCTGAGATTAAAAAATATTCAAAAAAATATTATGATGAAAACAAAGTTGAGCTTCAGCAGAAGTATAAAAAATGGAAGGAAAAGCACAAGCACTATAGACCGCCCTCTTACTTTAACAGTAAAGAATATCATAAAACAAGAAAAGAGAAAAAATCATATATTGAATATTGTAAAAAGTATAGAGAGAAAATACACAAAATAAACAATGAACTTAGAGTTAAATCAGAAGATCATGGACTGTATTGCGAAGAATGGGACCACATAGAAGATTTAGAGCTGCTAAGCATGAAAGAGGACAACATGAAGTGGATTGAGATAGCCGAACACATGAAGAGAACATTATTTTCAGTAAATTCAAGATACACATATTTAAAAGATATAGAAGAAAAAAATATGCACTGACACAATAACTACAGATACTACAGATACTACAGATACTACTGATACTCACTATAAATAACTTGACAATATTCTATAATTATGTTATAATACGCATACAAAACACAAAGGTATAAAATGCAAAGAATAGCAATCGCAGACATTGACAATTTCAGCACTCTGCTGGCTAGTGGTTCTAATGAACTTGAAGATCACATTCTATCTGGCGAAGTGAAAGAGAATCATGTAATGTCATATATGACAGAAAAAGAAGTGGTCTTTTGCCATGAAGATGAATTAAAAAGAGCATTCCTTGAACTCGATGAAAAAACTTCTGGTAGATATTCACAAATAGTAGCAGCATACAAAGCAAACGAAACAGAGCCTCCAAGCGAAGATATGTTTGCTTTTGCCAAACACCTTGATACAGAGGCAAAAAGTTACTTTTATAATCTCGAAGATCATTTTGTGATTTTTTCTCCTCAAGTTACCTCAACAGAGAAACAACAAAATAAGATTGTAAAGTGTATCTCTTGTGGTTACGTGGGAAATGCGAACGATGGGGAATGTGGGAGTTGTGATGATAGCGATCTATATGCTTCCCCTGTAGGTGAAACAGCAAGCATCAGTTGTATGTCAGATGACCACGATCTTATGAGTTGGTGTGAAGACAACACTTATGACATCACTATCACGCAAGTAGATGATGAAGGGCTTTTAGTTTGGGATAAGGATTGCCCTTACGCTATATCAACAAGTGACTTGGAGTAGAAATGGAAAACCAAAACAAAATTATTAAAATGTTCGGTCTATATATATTACAAAAAGAAGAGCTGTCTGGAAAAATAAAAGATGTAGTAGAGCAGTTTTTTGGTGAGGATGCCAATGAGTGTGAAGAGTTTGAACTCATAAAAGAAAGTGTAGAGAACCTGGGATATGAATTCATTTTTGAATTTGATGATCCTTTAGGACATGTGGTTGCCATAAAACAAGTGGAAGATGACTTCTTTCTTTTCGAGAATAAAGATCTGCTGCCAAAAGAAGTATTGACTATTGTAGAGAAGATAGAGCAAAAAGAAGAACTAGATTACCCAGAGTGTGCATTATATCTGTCGGAGATGAAGGTCGCTGGGTACACCTTTGAATATGGTCTCGACACAACTATTTACGATTTGAGACCTATGGGAGATAGAGAGTTGTCAGCATATTTGGCAACAAAAGAAGAAAAAACAAAATAAAACATACAAATAGCAATATATACACTATATTGCTTGACACTTTTACTTAATTATGTTATAATATGTGTACAAAAGGTCGTAAGAGACCTCAATATAACGTAAGGAAGCTAAAAATGTTATTATTATCAAAAATTGCCGAAACTGTTAAGAATATTCAAGATGTTTATTTGAATGATAAGAGGGTACTTTACGTTGCCTACTCTGGTGGTAAAGACAGCACCGTTACATTAGCTTTAGTGATTAGAGCCATTATGGAGCTTCCAAAAGAACAGCGCACAAAGAAGATATATGCAATCATGTCAGATACGGGATTTGAATTTCCTCCTGTGATGGCTCAAGTATTCCTTCAAATTGAAAGACTTAAGAAGTTTGTAAAAGTTCACGATCTTCCTTTGGAGTTTGAAGTAGTCACTCCGGAGGTAAAGGACTCTTTTAATGGAATGATGATTGCTGCAGGACAACCACTTCCTAGAAGAGACAATAGAGCATGTTCTGTTCGTATGAAGGTAATTCCTCAAGAAAAAGCTATTGCAAGGTTACTCGACTCAGAGGGTGCCTTTATTGCTGTAACAGGAACAAGAGCAGAAGAAGGTGCAGACAGAAGAAAAAGAATGGAGAAGAAAACAGTTGAGGGTTCATACGTAAAAACACATGACATCAAGAACTGCGGACTTATTTGCCCTATAGAATTTTGGGACATTGACGATGTGTGGGGATATATTCAACATGAAGACATGATAAACGAATGGATTGATACAGATGGTCTTAGTCTTATCTATTCAGAGGCGTCTGGTGATGGTGATGAGTGCAGTATGGTTCTTCACGGAAAAGAGAAGGGCGGAAACCCGGGGTGTGGTAAGTCGAGTAGATTTGGTTGCCCTACGTGTACTCTTCATTTAGGAGATGACAAGGCTCTTACAAACCTCACCAAGGGTCACGAATACCTTAAATATATGGTTGAGTATAGAGATTGGCTAATCACATACAGAGATGGTCAATGGGACAAGGTAAGAGATGTGTACAATCATCGTGCATTTAAAAAGATGGTCTACAATCGTGAGAATGCAAGAATGGGTACTACAATGCCTGGAGGTTCTAACTTATGGTTTAGAAGAGAAATGTTAAAAAGATTTATGATGGCTGAATCCAAGATCCGAGAGCATTCTCCTCACCTAAACATTACTCTCGTGAGTGATGATGAGCTTCAGTACATCCAACACAGATGGTTGAGAGAAGGAGACTTTGGACTAACTTGTGTAGAGATTGCAAAATCTTTCGGCAGAGATGTGCATATTACCAATGAAGACAAGAAGAAACTAACTCTTGCCAAAAGGGTATATGCTCTTGAAGGATACTATCATGCAAAAGTGACTGCGAAACATGGTATCTACCCTAATCAAAGATTTGCTTCACAATTTGTTGAGGTATATTCCAAAACAGAAACACTTTCAAAGATAGCTTTCCGTATTGATGGTCTTGAAAAACTATATTCCAAAACTGAAAGTGGGGCACATCACTGGTTTACTACAGGGGAGCCTATGGAAATGATGATTGCTGGTACAAAATTAGCAGAGCAGTTTTACCCAAGTGACATACAAGAAGAGCTTATCCGCAAGGAGTGGGCAAACGATAAAGTGTGGCACTTCACGGCTATTCAATTAGCAGAAGAAGATGGGTTAGACGGTGAGATAGAAGAGAACATCATCAAGATAGACAAGATAGAAAGAGATTCTGAAAATGAAGATTATGATTTTATAGAAGATGAGGAACTTTCTCTCGATGAGCAAATGGCTATGATGGAGGGAATGATTGAAGAAAACAGACAAGGGCATAGAGGCCAAAAAGACCACGACATAGCAAATATGCTCAAGGGCAACCAGAAAAAAGAGGAAGCAAAAGAGCGCAAGATAATAAAAGCAGCCCGTATTGACTTATATTCCAAGAAAACACTTATGGACTTCATGGCTTCGTAAGTGAGTTTTCCTCGCACAGACAAGCTTGGGGTTAAAAAATAGACATTTATTCATTTTAGGTGCTATCATTTTGATATAATTATTCAACACATAACTAATGGGGATTCAAATGAAGGCAGAAACAAAAAAGTTTTACACCGACATAATTAATGCTATAGGAACTCTAAAGACTGGGACAACGACTGAAAAGGTTGCGCTCAGACTCTTTACTCGTTGGGGAGGAAATGACCTGTTCACGGACGATCTCTTGGCGCTCACCAAGACATTCCTTTCAAAAATACAAACAGATACTCCTCCAGACGTTGAAGCAAAAGAAAAAGCATACGCGGAACTAATGGTTGGGATCAGAGAGAATAAATGTGAAACACTACAAAGACAAAATTTTGTGTTCGGCGAAGATGGAACTCGAATCAAGTCGACACCAGATGAGGTGAAAAAAGGAAGAATAAAAAGAAGCGACCTTGTTCAGATGGAATATGATGGAAAAGAGGTGAGATCTTTTCTTCAAACGGGCTGCTTCTTCAAGAAAACAACACCACAAGAAATCCCCCGCATAGATATAGAAGCCCTCCTGTCTGCTAGAAAGAAAAATGAAGCCATACTAAAAGAGCGTGCAAAGAACCCAAACTCCATGATACTTGGTGAAGCAAAAATAAAAACATATTTGATTGTGGGATTCAAGGACAAGGATAGAGCTAGGGAGTCTGGTGCAAAGTGGGACAAAGACGCAAAAGCGTGGTATGTAGATGAGGGTGCGAACCTGAATTCAGTAAAAGAATGGCTAGAAGAGAATGCAAAACAAAAAAGCGAGAGCAGTAGTCGATTCTCAAGCACAGATTTGATTTCAGCACTACAGGATGAGGGTCTTTCTGTTGGCTCTATGGGAGATCTTATTCTTGATGGAAGTTTCCATAGAATTGGAGTAGAGGAAAAAAGTGGTGTAGGTGCAGACGGGTGGTACAGAGGAAGTGAAAGAGAAGAAGATGGATTTCTTGGGTGTACATTTGGAAACCACACAAGAGATACGGGAGACAAAGGACTGTACTGGGAAGGAAATACTGATGGTTCCGTCGCAAGCAAAGAAGACCAGACAAGAGAAGTTACCCCAGAAGAAAGAGAGCGACGGGCAGTAGTGTTCCAAGAAAAGAAAGAACTAGAAGAAAAAAAGAAAGCCGAACTTCACGAATTTACATCTGGAGAAAGTGTGCAAGTCTTCGAGAAAGCAACTCCTGCAGATGCAGACAATCCATACCTCAAGAAAAAACAAGCACTGACACATGACCTAAGAGTGGATTGGAGAGGAACGCTACTTATTCCACTAAGCGATGTTGATGGGAAGCTATGGAGTCTCCAAAGAATATGGGAGCAAGAGAACAAAGAAACAAATAAGATGGAGTTCCAAAAAAGAGTGGGGATAATTCCAACAAAGAAACAGCGAGCTATGGGGGTAGAGTATAGATCAAGGAAAGATGAGCTTTTCTATGTGGTTGGCGCAGGTCACGAAAAACTATCAAGCCTTGATGTCCTGTTGATAGGAGAAGGTCTTACGACTTGTGATGCATTCTACCAGTCAACAAAAATACCAACAATAATGGCTATTGATGCTGGGAACATGATGAAAGTAGCAAGAGTTTTACAGGCAAAGTATCCCAATAAGGAGATTGTTATTATTGCGGATAACGATGAGAGAAATATATTGAGAGGGAAGAGTAAGGTAAATAAGGGAATAAAAGTTGCAAATGAAATTGTGGCAGAACTCGGAGTAAAAACAATTATTCCAGAAATATCACAGCTAGACATTGCGGCAGGGGATAGCGACTGGAATGACATTTTCGTTAGGCATGGTGGAGACAAAGTGGCTGAGCAATATGATGCCTTTGCCAAAAAGGAGTTGGATCGGAAGCCCATCAAGAAAAGAGAGGTCGAGGGACACAACGACAAAGAGGAAGGAAAGCACCCATAAGAAATCAAACACTTATAGGAAAATAGAAAGAAAGTTGATCAAAGAACTGTCGAAAAGCTTTCCGGAAGCCGTTTTGTCTTCCTCTTCTACACTTGAATATATCTTTGGGGTAGGGATACTAGAAGACATGGCAGACGACATTTCGGGTGAGATGATATATCTTTTTGATATAGTAGATAGAGCTTTCAAAATACAAATAAAGGCTCTCGGGATAAAAGCGACAATGAGTGAATTGATTTACCATGAGTATATATGGGAAACCGTCGATGAAATCATTATTGCCATCGAGAAAGAGCTTGCAAAGTATTAATTATTCAGTGTGAGCGATCAGTTTGTTAAAGTCCCTAACCCTAACCCTGCATTCTCTTGAAACGGTACCATTAAGTATAATCTTTTTGATACCCTTCTTTCCTTTGACGACCACTTCTGCTTTTTCCACAGCGTCCTCGCAAGAATAACTCACCTTTAATATCTTAGGCTCTCTACTGGATACTTCTTCCCCTACGAACCATTGTCCTCCACCAGTTGACTCAAAAATTATAATCATATTATCTCCACGCATAGTTAATTTTAAAGAATATATCTAAAAGGAAGAGGAAAAGCAATAGTTCGAGAAGCGGGAGGCCGCCCTCCATGACGGAGAGGGGCGGGAAGTGGCATGAGTCACGCCTAGAATGCGTAAGTTACACCGATTGACAGAACAGGATACCAGGTATAGTCACTGATATCATCTTCGATAGTTTTTGTTTCTCTGTTTGCGTCTGCTTGAATTTGAGCACGCTCTGCAGCAGGAACACTAGCATTAATGTTCGGAGTAGTTGTAATTTGCGTTGTCCCCTGGTACAAGGCACCTACGTCAAAACTAAATCCCCAACCTTTTGCATTACTGTTGTTTCCCCAACCGATACCAAGATAAGGAGAAATAGTATTTTCCCACTCAATATCTGTGGTTACTTTCCCAATTTCGCTTGCGGAGTATGTGTGATCACCAAGTTGGAATGTTTCGTTACTACGAGGAGTAAAGTTACCAGTAACGGCATTATCGTTATAGTAAAGACCGCCACTCATACGGAAAGAGCCAGAAAACGGGTGATAGTCACCAATGAGTCCGATAGAGAAAAAGTTAATATCTGTATCATAATTCAGGTCTCCGGCATCACGGTTGTCGTTATAGCTCGCGCCATTAAGGTTTCCTCTAATTCCAAACATTGGGCTAACCATAGTAGACACATCAATACCTACACCTAAAGTACCTGCCTTAAGCGCAACGTCATAACCGTTGTTAAAATTAATTTCCTCAGCGTATGAGGCACTCATAGTAAAAGCGAATAAACTCGCTAAAATAATTTTCTTGTTCAATATCTTCTCCTGTTTTGTTTTGTCATGAATAGCATGACTAGAAGAAACAATACTGGATTTCCTTAAAAAAAACAATAACAAGCTCGGTCTGGTCGCTATTTTTGATAAATTTCATAATTCACTTGACATTATTTTATAAGTATGCTATAATTCTCCCAACTTAACAAAAACACAAAAGGAGATGCAGCAATGTCAACTATATTAAACAGCTTTAAAAATAACAATACTATCTGCACTCCTGAGTTCTCAGAAGATAAGCAAATATCTATATCGTTATCGAATAGTATACAAAAAGAAAAGACCGTTTCCCAGAGAACTTAATCCCCTTAGTTCTCTCGGAAGTGATCTTCTGAGGGAACAAAAACTCCTCAATATTTCATTTCAAAAACAAAAACAAGCGCCTCGCTATATGGACAATTTTGCCTGTGCGTTTGTAATTCTATTTATCGGATGGCGGGTAGCTCAGTTGGTTAGAGCATTAGACTCATAATTTAGAGGTCGAGAGTTCGAGTCTCTCTCCGCCAACCACTAATAAGGAAAAATGGGAGAGTGGTTTAATCCGTCCGCCTGCTAAGTGGATGCAGTCTTTTCGGGCTGCCGAAGGTTCAAATCCTTCTTTTTCCGCCACAATATTGAATTACGGTCTCCTTTTAAAAAGGCTGTATTTGAGTATTGAACTCAGAAGACCGCCGGGCGCAGCTCCGGCATACAAAAAGCGTGAGGACAGCCAATAGTGGTAGCCTCGTAAAATAAAGAAGCCCAAGATTGGCAACTGTTCTGTAATAGCTCAGTTTGGTAGAGTCTCCGATTGTTAATCGGATTGCCCCAGGTTCGAGACCTGGTTACAGAGCCACATAAAAATAAAGGAATAAAGATGAGAACGATAAAGATTAGACTCGCGAAGCCGGAACAGCATCGTAGAAATATTAATCAGCTTATGCAGGATCAAGGACTGATTAGCCTATCAACAAGAGGTAAAGATCTAGGGAAACAGAGATTTTCAAGAAAACAGAAACATAAAAGTAGCAGTGATTGCTGGAGTGAGTCTTTAAAGAAGATTGATTCCAGCGATTTGCTGACTTCTGAAATTACAGGCTTATCAAAAGAGTCATTAGTATGGGAGGTATCCACTTACCGATTACCACACTAGGCTTTTATACCGTAGATTCGGAAGGCGTATTGTAGGTAGTTGGTATGTAGATATTTATATCTCCCATATCACTCCACACAATTCAAAAATATGTTTTACATTAAAAAATATGAAATAATAGTATAGCGGTTAGTATTCTCGGGATTACCGGGCGACATCGGTTCGAGTCCGGTTTGTTTCTGCCTGCTGAATTAGGTGATTGTACACGCTCCCTATTTGGCACAAGTTTTTAATGTGGCTCCATCATCTAGTGGCTAGGATCATGTCTTTTCAAGGCATTTACGGGAGTTCAATTCTCCCTGGGGCTGCCAAATACAACTTTTGGGGTGTATGCAAATTGGACAAAGCGACTACCCTTTGACGGTAGACTGTATGGGTTCGAGGCCCATCACCCCACCCAAAAAAGCTAATCGTATCATAAAATGATACGAATAAGGAGTTAATCGTATCAAAGCAATGTCTGCTAGAAGTATTTTTAATCAAATGAATTTTTCTTCAAGTGTTCCATGAGAGCATTTGAAGAAGATTTTTATCTTCCGGTTGTTTGGGATCGTAGAGTAAGCATAGCAATATGTGATAGGCAGAGTGATATTCTGTCGGCTCACACTGAAAGCCCTTGGGCGGACAGCGTGACGCTTCTTCTAAACAAAACTGACATACTAAATTTTCGTTACGGCGGAGAAAGATTGGAAATATGAGCACTGAAAGAGGTTACTCTGGGTAACTCTGGGAGTATCCTTTTGTACTGTAGCAGGTATATAGGTGCACGCAAATCATGTGATAATCAGTGTGAATCAGGAGATGTATTCTGCAAGTCTATGGTGGGCAAGTGGAATATGTCAGAAATATAAGTGAACGGTCTCCGGGCTTAGTATTTTATATTTTTGCCAAAGTACTTACCAGAGGAAATGGTATAGGGTGTGAAGCATTCTGTGGGTCAAATGCCTATGGAACTTCTGGAGAAGCACATCCTCATCAGACAAACTAGCTCAGTTAGTAGAGCAGTTCCCGTTTAAGGAATTTGTCGATAGTGCGAATCTATCGTTTGTATTAAAAAATGCAAAGTCTTCTCCACCCGCTGATGAAAGCGGCTTAACCCCTCAAGCAGTTTACTGTGAATGAGTGGTATCAAAGGTCTGCAAGGACTGAAGATATTTAATGGCATCCGAAGTTTCCCCTGCAAGGGTTAACGGCTGTAAAAAGTCGGACTGAAAGGTAAAATTAGAGTAGTCATCGGGAATGCAAGAAATGCTACTTGTTGGAGAAATCCTAAACAAAAGCAGTCGTGAAAGATACGGATCCGAAAGGAGTCGTGGACAAGCAGGGAAACCATAATCCTCGCGAAAGTCTTTCTGAGTGAAGAGTAGTCTCAATATCTCACACAAAATAAGGAGGTGAAAGCCTCTTTGTTTTAAGCTTCTGTAGCTCAGTTGGTAGAGCATCCGGCTTTTAATCGGAGGGCCCTTGGTTCAAGTCCAAGCAGTAGCACCAGTTTTAAATGATTCAGTAGCTCAGTTGGTAGAGCGTGGGATAGCTTCCCTGGTCGTGGGTTCAAATCCTACCTGTATCACCAATAAGAAGTACAAATATTAAAAAGGAGTAAAAATGAGAGATCTTCTATTCAGATATGTCACAGCGACATCAGAAAAAGAAAAAGAAAAGCTTGCTGCTCTTCTAAATGTCTACCCTTATGGGATAGCCTAGAGCAGCAAAAAATAATCAATGGAAAATTGGCAGAGTGGCTTAACGCACCTGATTTGAAATCAGACGAGTTCTAATACAGCTCCGTAGGTTCAAATCCTACATTTTCCTCCATACATGCCAGAATGGTGAAACGGTAGACACAGGGGACTTAAAATTCTCGGATCATTATGATCGTGTGGGTTCAACTCCCGCTTTTGGCACCAAAATATAACTACACATATAAACATACAAAAATCTTCTTTCAATATTGACAATTATTATGTATTATGATATAATAAGTAAAAAAGAGACGTCATGACACTTGATGATTACAGAAAAATTATGTTAGACCAAATTGAAGAAGAGGGGCGTTCCATTGTGACCATTTTGCCTTGCGAAAACACGCCCTCAAAAGCGTATACCGTCGGAAACACGGCAATGCAAAACACCCCAGAGATATTAGTGTATGGACTCCCCTTGGAATACACTGGGCACATACTAAACCACATCAGCGAACAGATGAAAAAAGGGAAAGTATATATTCCTGGTGTCGCGTACAATGATGTCGTAGGTGGATTCCCGGCAATGTTTAAAGAAGTAAAGGACAGAGACTTCCTGAACGCAGCCAATTATTATTATGAAGAGAAGATGGGCGGAATGGAATATGGGGTGCTCCAACTTATTTATCCGGATGAAAACAACAAGTGGCCCTGGGAAACAGATTCACAGGAATTCAAAATGACCGTAAACTATTTTGGAGAAAGTGCACCAAGATAATGTATATGCACTATCACCAGAAAGGTGGTAGTGGACTATTTCTGAGACATTCAATTATTATTGAGTGTGCCAGAAGCAGTCTTAAATGTCCAAAACTCCAGATTGCTTCTCTGTAATTAAAAAATCAATACCTACAATAAAAAATAACAGATGAAGAATATCCCTCTGTTGTAATACGACGGGACACTTATAAATAATTCTTCTATTCAATTCTTTTGAAACTTCCCCCAAGAAGGTTTATTGTTCGAGGTGAATTTACCTCCTCTTGTCCAGAAGATCCCTCCAGTGCAGGGGAGGTTTTTTTGTTAAGTAAATATTTCTTTGAAAGAAAACTCTTATAGTGGTGAATTAATTCATCTCGGAGATCATTCATTCCTAACTCTGTTCTTATTTTAAGAAGTTTTAAAAGAGAGGTCATTTCCAGAACACTGACTTCATCTTTCGAGAAAAGAGCTTCTCTTGGCTCTGTTTTTAAAAACTTGTCGAAGCAAATATTTTTAGAAAATCTCTCCTGTTCTTCTGCTGTCTTTTCTCCAAAACCATAAAGGATAGAGTCAACCTTTTCAAGCAGTGCATCTACTCTCTCTCGTATGTTATATTTTTTCCATAGCTCGGACAGCAAATCTTCCTTGTAGTCCTGAACAGCATCACGAAGACTAAAGGGAGACATGAAGCCCGCATCATTGAAATACTTGCGTGTACCTACAAGATAGGAGTAAAAACCATTCAGTTTATCCTCGGGTATTTGTTCAATGGTTGTGTTCACAAAATCAAAATTAGGATCCTCTACATCTACTTTTTGTTTTTTTGTCATAACAGTATAAATACTACTTGCTACTTTTTCTTTGTTCATGCAGTCTCTTCTATTTGTGTATCGGTATATGTATCCTTCTTACTCTTCGCGGTTCCTGCATAGTTATTCATAGCTTCCTCTTGGAGCGAGGCATCTCTAAAAGAAAAGATGGTCTCGTCTCCTTTTCCCATAGAAGGAGGTAAAGGGTAAGTACGATAAGACACATCGTTAACCACGACTACGCCCTTAACAACATCAAGGGCTGAAACACCTTTTGACGAGAGCATCTTCTTAATCCCCTCTGATACCAGTCGCATGAGATAAAATTGGTTTTCAATATGAGCCTTCGTTTCCCATGTCTTGCCCTTGGCTTCGGTTTTCTTGTTGTATCTTCTGCTTCTGATCGCCCAACTCTGCCAAGTTTTTTCCCAGCTCGACCTGGTTATGTTTTTACTGTTGTCTTGATAGTGATTGGTAAACAGCACAAACTCATCAGTCAAGTCAGTTCCACTAAGACCCTCTTCTTCTCCTATTTTTTTCATTGTTTCGTTGAAGACGATGTTTTTAGAAGATCCTGTGTTTTCTTTTGAGGTGGAGTCTATGGAGTCTCCTTTTTCTCTCTTAATAAAAGAAGACCAGGTTCGAGTTAGGCCACTGACTGCATACTTTTTATCAATTTCTGAAAAAGTGTTTTTAAAGAGAGTAAATAGTTCTTCAACTTCTTCTGAATCAACTCCAAGTGAAATTGCCTTCTTGATCAATATGTCACTTAGTTCGAGGGTGGAGAAAACGATATATTTAGATTCAATGTTTTTACTCTCTGTTGTGCTGCTCCCTATTGATATACCAGTTCTCTTCATATCAGAAATATCATCAGCATATATTAGGGGTGCTGTGGGTTTCTTGTATAAGTCCTTCATAAAGGCAACCCCTCTCCCGTCGGCCCTCATTCCTATTCCAATTTTTGCCAAAGGCATTCTTTGTTTTATGAAATCTTGTTTAGCTTCTGTCCATAGTGAACCGTCCCAAGGAAAACCCTTCTCAAGAAATCCTGTAGGTGTTATTCCCATTGATAAAGCAGAAGGGAAAGACGAAAGAAATCGCAGCATCATAGAAGCTACTGATCCAAGAGAATAAATAACTTCCCTGTAGTGGTTCATTGAAACCAAATAATCAACCATATATAAAAAAATTACTTCCATAGAGAATGATATATGTATAATTCCAGTCTTTGCATCAAAACTATATTCAGACAACAGAGAGAAGCTCTTAAATGAGTGTTCATTTTCTTTTATGAGTAGTCTGGCATTCGAGAGATCTGTAAGAAAATTACCATAGTCAAGCAAGACATCTTCGCGGTACCTATTGCCCATCTTTCCTTGCTGCCACTTTCTGTATTCCATAAGGAAAAGAGATTGAGGAACAGAACATGACAATTCCCCATTTTTTAGCTCAGATTGAAGCAAGAAGAATTCGAGCATATAAGCGTGAATAGGGTCTAGCTTTACAGATGTACTCAAATGGTGTTGTTCGCTTACTGAGAGGCCACCTCGTGCAGAACTAGCCGAAATGTAATAGAGTGGGTGTCTATAGAAAAAGGCAGGTATTTTTCCTCTTGTACCAATCTTCCCTTCGTCTGTATTTTTAAGTATTTTTTTAATATCTTCTCTACTCGTATTTACAAGTAGGCGCAAGATAGTTTCTGGGAATTTCTCATTATTAGTCATCCGTCTTTTCCTTTGTGTTATCATAGTAATCAAGAGCCTCTCCGGGAAGCATCAACTTGAAATCTTTTCTCTTCTTGTATGGAGTAAAAAAATCACGCTCATCATCATCATTAACAAGAGAAAGTTTTTTATAGCTGATAGCAGCTCCATTTGTTCTTAGCCAGGGTTGATCTATGGAAAGTTTCCCTAATAGTATTTCCCACTCTTCTTTTTCGGAGAGATAGAGACCATTCCATTCTTCTAGTGTGAAGTCTTCGTCCCCCTCTTCATTTGAAAATCTTCTCGCTTGGTTGTTAAAATAATTTGTAGTAAAAACCTTGATATCGCTGAGGTAATCAGAAAAGGAAATAAAAGCCGGAAGATCCTTAGACACATAAACATTCTTATAGTAGTGCTGAACTGCAATGAAATATGAGAGGGTTAATTTGTGAGAAAAATCATCTTCTTCTGCAACAAGGTTTTCTCTAATTACTCTGAATGCTATGGAAACTACTTTTTTACCTATTTTCTCTATTTCCACAAGCTCAATAAAAATAGCGCCTGCCTTATTGATTTCTTGTATGGCAGGCATAAGCACTTTATGTTTAAAAGAACCGTATCTACTATAGTTTACACCCATCTTAGACATTAGTTCATCAACATTGTATTTATTAAGGTTTTTGAAGTGCTGTGCATTCTCCACTTTTCTCGCAAGTAAGTCTATTTGGAAAGCATACTTGGAAAATCCTGGTTTAATACTGTGTCTATTTGATACCGCATAGGTTTTACTTAGTTTTGGTAGGGCGAAGGCAACCAGTGCATCAACAGAAAACTCAAACTCTATTCTCTTTATATACTTCTCTTTGTATCTTATTCTTGATTTTACCAGCTCTTCAAAATTTTCAAAGTTTCCCATCTCTTTTCCTTGAGCTGCTTCGCCATCCACCACAATGTTAATAGCAGGGATAAGACTATGATCTCTAAAATGGTGTTCGGAAACCAACTTTCCATCTACTTCACTTATGGTGTCGACACGATATGAAACACAAGCACTTCCCTTTGCTTCTTTGAGCACCCCGTATAATCTTCTGATTTTAACTCTTTCTCCCTCCATTACCTGCTTTATTCCCAAGCCAGCAACAAATTCCTTGAAGTCAGATTTGATAACAGAGTAGGGAGATAATATTTTCTTTGCCTGTTCTCTTACGTCTGCAGCAATCATTAGCTCTATTTTTCGCTTCTTCTCCTTAACTTCTTCTTTTGTACCGATAGGAGAAAGGAGGTCATGCTTGGCGAACGTATCCTTTAGTTTATCGTAGGCTGTCTTCCTGAGTTCAACTTCATCAATTATCCCTTGTAGCTGTTTCTGCATAAGATAAGATATTTCATTAGATATCTGGACACTGTTTGGAGAAAACTTATCAAACTTTTCAATTTCCCCACTCCCTCCGCTTTTAAATTTTCCATCCACTATATATCCAGGATAAACTGTTCTTTTTTCTTTAGGCTCATTTACTCTGCTTCCGTGACGAAGAAGGGATGCGGCAGAGGTGGTGCTCTTAGGTATTTCATTATCAAAAAGAGATGGTTTTTTTCTTTCCATACTATTCCTTATGCTTTTGTAATGAAAATGATATCAGAAAAAGAGATAAAAAAAAAGGATAACGGGATATTTTGGTAACAATAGAAAAGAAGAATAGCTAAATACGTCGCGGTAGCGATAGATACGAGGGTTTTAAAAAAAAGCTATTGTTACCAAAATATCCCGAAAGGGAACTATTATTACCAAAATATCCCGAAACAAGCGCATTGTTACCAAAATATCCCGAAATAATGCGATTTAGGTGCAAAACATCACCAAAATATCCCGAAACACCCGAAAATGACATGCAAAACTACACATATTCAATCAAAAAATAAAAAAAACCATGTTTAACGGACAAAGAACGGAACATTGAGTGGTTTTTTGGTAATTTAACGGACAAAGAACGGAACATTGAGGGGTTTTTGGTAATTTAACGGACAAAGAACGGAACATTCAAGTTTTTAACGGACAAAGAACGGAACATTGATACAATTAACGGACAAAGAACGGAACATTGATGAGGGCGAAAAAAGAGAGCCCGTATTTACGCAGAATAACAAGCGTTTACTTCACTAAAAGCAAATATTTAACGGACAAAGAACGGAACACTGGGGCCATTAACGGACAAAGAACGGAACGCTAACGGACAAAGAACGGAACATTCATCCTCGCAGAAGACGATATAGCGATGTTTGCGAGGTTTCTAATATAGAGAGATATATTAATATACTTTTTCTATATAATAACTATATATTTCCTCCCTCTCTCATAAAGTTTGATGCCTCTATTGTTTCCAGCATTGCTGCACTAAAATCTTCTTCCCCAAAGATCATAGTAAACAGAGCGAATAGGTTGTCTAAAGGATCCTCCAGGAAGTCTTCTTCTTCAAAACTCATATTCATTAGAGTTGCTATGCACTTATAGGTGCGATTTAGATTGATACCTATGTCTTCTTCTGAGACATCACTCTTTTGAGGGTTAAGCATATAGGACAGAACAAGGAACGTGAGGTTATGCAGGTTTCCTTGCTGCAGCAGGGCAGTTTTGTGATCTGCACAACCAAAAGGCTCACCAAGTGCAGAAAAGTAAGGTGACAAAAGAACATATACCGCATTTTCCCTGCTAGTGCCAGAGGGGAGCAACTTTCTCGCTTTTTCCCAGTCATCATCAGGAAAGAGGAATAAGGAGGCTTTTGAAAATAGTTTCCTGTTTAATTTTAAGTCCTTGAGGGTTTTCTCTAGCGCATCATCTGTTATGTGTGATAAGTCAAGGCCAGGGTGTTCTTTGAACTTTGCTACTCTTTGCTTCTCCAAAAAACTCTCCAGGGACGAATTAAAAACGGTTTCTCCTAGAAATTCTTTAACCATCTCTTCTCTGTATTCTTTATCATTTGACTCCGATACAAGTTTGTATCCAAGTATCATTCTGAGGGCAGTGGTGATTTCTCTGTATGAGACACCAAGAAAAGGAGATTCATCAAGATAGTGTTTAATGATAAGCTCTGAAGATGTCAACTTCACCTGCCGTTCATTAACTAGGGCAGATATGGGGCGTTCTCTAAACTTTTCGTTTTTGTGCACAACAAATCCAAAAACCTCGACCATAAAAAATTGTCTCTTAAATAAAGGAAATGTTTTTTCTTCATCGTGTTCTTCGCTGGACTCTTCACCATTTTCTTCCTTTTC
>Ga0256824_10000371_pt1 | contig 17026 bp, 16 predicted proteins | sample CV67metaG_FD_191570 | JGI IMG/M metagenome (GOLD analysis project Ga0256824, IMG submission 191570) | Hydrothermal vent microbial communities from East Pacific Rise, Pacific Ocean - CV67 | ecosystem: Environmental > Aquatic > Marine > Hydrothermal vents | place: Pacific Ocean: East Pacific Rise...
TTGTCATAGAAGAGATAGCCCCTCCTGCCTCTGGGTCTGGGTTAGTCATATGGTAGGCATCACTACTAGCCCCTGCTCCACAAAGCTCTATACTCTGCTGCGTTTTTTCATCTTGAACAAGAATTACCGCTATTGCTTCTGCTACATTCATACCCTCTCGCCCTATCTCAAAAGGAGTACAAGGTTTTGAGGAGAGTACGCTTAGTGCATGAAAACCACAGACAGTGGTGTAACAAAGGGCATCTGCACCTACAACTAAGACATTTTTATAAGCGCCTACACCAATGAGTCTTTTTGCAAGTAAAAGAGCATTTGCACTTGAGGTACATGCAGTTGAGATTGCGCGAGTGTCACTAAAAGAGAACTCTTTATCTAAACTCTCACTTATCACACTAATAGCATGACGAGAGGGGTCTATACTCTTATAGTTCTTATCTCTAAAGTAGTGTCTTTCACTCTCTCCCATCCCACCAACAGAAGAGCCAACGATAAGCAGCGTCTCACGAAGGTCACTAAGGTTTGAAGCTTGTAAAACATCACTAACTAAAGAGTTTAGAGAGAGAAAAAAGTCATCATATTGCATCTTCCCAAGTCCTACAGGAGTGTCACTCATATAGGAAGTATCTATGCTAATGCCACTGCGTTTTGTGTAGATACTCTCCATCAACTCTTGTGTATTTCCACTACAAGAGAGAGACTCATAGTTGTTTATATAAGCTTTGTTCATCTGTTACCTCTGCGTTTTAGTTCTGCAAGGCTATCATGAAAGAGCCTTCAGCTATCTGCGTTTTATCTTCGTAGATAAGAAAATTCATCATTTTCATATTTTCCATAGTATGTTCGTTACTTACTTGGACTTCTAGTGTTTTTCTTTGTGGGGGAGTGAGTAGTTTTATGTTTTTGAGACTTACTAAAAAGCCCATTTTTGTTCTCTGTTCTTCATCTGAGATAGCAGCCGAACTTTGTGCTGCTGCCTCTATAAGCATCCCAAGAGTTGGAATCTCTTCAAACTCTATCTTCACTCTAGCACTACTCTCTTGCAAAGAGAGAATCTCTTTAGCAAAAAGTATAGGTGGTGCATGAGGGAGATTGAGACTTTTCATCTCTAAGCTTGTTGCTCATTTATATATGTTGTAAGAGAGCTAGGATTTGCGAAAATTGCTTCGGCTTCTGCCATGTTTGTTATCTTCACACCGAACTCTTTTTCTATCACTAGAGTAAGCTCGATAGCATCAACACTGTCAAGACCTAAACCCTCATCTCCAAAGAGTGCCATATCATCTTCTATCTCATCAGGAGTGATATCTTCAAGGTTTAAACCTTCGATGATTTTGCTTTTTAAGTCTTGTGTTGTTATCATTGTTTTTCCATTTAAAAGATATTTCTTGTATTATATTTTACTTTAGGTAAAATTACGCCAAAAAAGAGCACAACATATGAAAACTTATAATATATTTACAGACAAAGAAGATGCCTTACCTCAAGGAAAAGCTGATTTTCTACTCGCTGCCTCTGTTACAAAAACGTGTGAGATAGAAGGCATTACACAGGCTGGAATTCCAGGTATGATTCCTCTTACTCCTACTCTTGATAGTGAGTTTATCTCTACGGGTAAGGTTTACTCTCTTGGGGAACTTGCTGAAACTCCAACAGGTGTACCAACACCAGCACTTATAACACGAGCAACACATAACCTAGCTGCGTTTTCTCACATAAGTATCTTGGACTTAGGGCTTGAGACTCAGCCACAAAACGCAGAAGTTCTTCACTTTGATATCTCTCCCTCAGAGTCTATAGCAAAGGGTGCAAACATAAATGCGAGAGAGGTTTTTGCCAAAGGGATGAGTGCAGGAGAATCTTATGAGCTTAAGGGGAGTTACCTCATCTTAGGTGAGAGTACACCGAGTGGAACTACAACAGCAACTGCAACTGCCCTTGCGCTTGGATACCCATGTGAAAATGACTTCTCTTCTAGCTTTTTAAATGTTCCTGACTCTGTAAGAAGTGAGACTATAAACGCAGCACTCTCTCTTCTAAACAAGGATATGGACAGGTTTGAAAAGCTCTCTCTTGTAAGTGATAATATGCTTATCTTCTGTGCTGGTTTTTTACTTGAGGCATCAAGAAGATTTCATGTAGTTTTAGCAGGGGGAACACAGATGGCAGCTGCTCTTTTGGTAGCCGATGCACTACGAGAAGATGTTTTGATGCGTCTGAAATCTGAAAATATTACACTTGCAACAACTGCATGGGTAGCCAAGGATAAAAACTCAAATATCAAACATATTTTAGAACAACTCAGCTACACACCCCATGCTATTTACACAAGTTTTAGCTTCAAAAACGCAGAGATACCTGTTCTTCACAAGTACGATGAAGGAGAAGCCAAAGAGGGTGTTGGTGCAGGAGCAGCTCTCGCATATGCAAATGCAAATGGACTTACAAACACAGAACTCTTAGAGCAAATTGAGTATATTATATACAGCATGTAGTAAACGCTTCAAAAATATTAAGCTATAATAAAACAAAATATTTACTTCTTTAAGGACTGTGATATGTTTTCATCTGTAAAATCAAAGGTAATAGTCTCTATTCTTTCCATCAGTGTTGTGGGAATTATAGGCATTTCTTACTACCTTTCCTCAACACTGCATAAGCTCTCAAACGACACAACCCAAAAATCACTCACTATGCTAAGCGAATCAATCTTTCAAACGATGACGGGAAGTATGATGCTTGGTGATCCGGTTGCTGTTGAGGCTGCGTTTCACAATGCAAGAGAGATAGATGGTATCACCTCTTTAGGTATAGCTAAATCTAAGGCCGTTATAGAAGTCTACTCCCCAGATACGAAGTTTACAACTGACCCTCTTCTTATAGATGCACTCAAACACAAGAAAGTAAGTGTGATAGAAAAAACTGAAAATGGACATCACACCATTCGTATGATTCGTCCTATGGTTGCAGAGGAGAGATGTCTCGCTTGTCACTACAATTCAGAAGTTGGATATACACTTGGTGCGATGGACTTAGTTATTTCTCTAGATAACAATGATAAAAATATAGCTGAAACAAATCTAACGCTTATAATCTCTTTGGTAATAGTTGGGATTCTCTTTGCCTTTGTTTCGAGTATCTTTTTTATTCGCGAGATATTTACACCACTCACTATTCTTAAAGAAAAAATTGCAGACCTTGTAAGTGGAGATAAAGACCTCACAAAAAGACTAGACCACAAAAGTGGAAATGAGTTTGGAGAAACTGCTGAAGAAGTTAACAAGTTTATAGAGATGATTCAAGGCACAGTTAACAATGTCAAGTCTCTAGGTGAGCAGAACTCACAAATCGCTTCAGAAATCACAACTGCCTCACATATAATTAGAAAAGCGACACAACAAGAACAAGAGATAGTTTTAGAAACGACTCAAAGAAGTAAGATAGTTCAAGACCTTTTAGAAGAGACAATAGAAGCTACACAAACAACACAGATAAAAATTTCTAAGGCAGATGAACAGCTCTCAACTGCAAAAGATTCCCTACATTCTCTTAGTGGAGAAGTATCTTCGTTTGTAGAGATAGAAAATGACTTAGCATTAGAACTCTCAGGACTAAAAACTGATGCCGACCAAGTCAAAAATGTACTTGATGTTATTAAAGATATTGCTGATCAGACTAACCTACTCGCACTAAACGCAGCCATAGAAGCTGCTCGTGCAGGTGAGCATGGTCGTGGTTTTGCTGTTGTTGCTGATGAAGTACGTAAGCTTGCAGAGAGAACTCAAAAGTCAATCACAGAGATAGATATCAGTGTAAGCACTATCATTCAGTCTATCAATAGTGTAAGTGACAAGATGACACAAAATGCTATAAATATCGAAAATCTTGCTCATATCTCTGATGATGTAGAACAGAAGATACATGCAACTTCTGAGGCGATGGCTGAGTCTACTAAACTTGCAATCACTTCCAAAGAGGATAGTATCAAGATGAGTGAGACTATTAAAGATATAATCTCTTATATTGAAGATATCGAGACACTTTCAACTGCCAATGGAACCAGTGTTTTAAGTATCGAAAATGATTTAGAGAGACTTGTAGATGTTGCTACATCTCTACAAGATACTATTGATGAGTTTACAAGCTAAACTCATTTTAAAAGCCCCTTCTCCTATAATCGGTAACAACTTTTAGCCGATTTACTTTCATATAGAACTCTTTAAGGAGCGAACTATGAGAGTAGATAATCATTCAGTTTATATGAATTCTCAATCATATAATTTACAGTTTAAAGAAACAACCATACAAATCAATGCAAACAATCAAGAATTTACAAACGACAAGACCGAAGAACTCGCCCCAATCGAAGTAGATACTCTTGAACAAAACAGAGTTCACAATGAGCTTACACAAGCTCTTACAAAAGGTGTACTTCAAAATATTGCCAATGAAAAACAAAAACTCATCGGAGACAGAGTAGAGATAAGCCAAACCTATGCCCAAATGCAGGCTATGAATTTTCAGCTCAAAGCGACAGTAAACGCAGAGGGAAAGACTCATGAGATAGCTATTGATGTCTCCCTCTCAAGAAGTTTTTTACAACACACAAGTATCATAGTAGACCTCGTGCCAAATCTATCTGACCCTCTTGTGCTTAACTTAAATGGACGAATGCCCTCTATTGGGGATGGGAAATTTTCTTTTGACATCGATAGCGATGGGCAAAGTGACCAAATCTCTACACTTGCAAAAGGGAGCGCTTTTTTAGCACTAGACAAAAATGAAAATGGACAGATAGACGATGGAAGCGAACTCTTTGGTGCTAAAAGTGGAAATGGCTTTTCAGACTTAGCAAGCTACGATGATGATAAAAATGGCTGGATAGATGAAAATGACGCTATCTTTGATAAGTTACGTATCTGGGAAAAAAGTGAGGGAGAGGATAAGCTAGTTACTCTTGGCGAAGTAGGAATTGGGGCTATTTTTCTTGGAAATATCGACACTCCATTTAGTATGAAATCAGAAATAAATGCACTCAATGCAGAGCTTAGAAAAAGTGGATTTTTTATGTTTGAAGATGGAAAAGCTGGTGTTATTTCACATATAGATTTTGCCGTTGAAGATGAGACAAAAAGTAAAATAAATATACTAGAAGATGTGAAAAAAAACCTCACAGCCATGAGCTTACATGATCTCTATGCAGATTCAGAATCAAACGAATCTCAAGGTGATAAGAGGCTTGGAAAAATCAAAGCCAAAATCAGAGCACTAGAGTCTAAACTACGCGCAGCACCTACAGATGCTAGAGCAGGTATTCAGGCTCAAATCACAGCTCTTATGGGAGAGATGATGGCTCTACTTGAGATGAAAGCTTAGTTTCTTAGAAAAGAGACTTTGCTAGTTTAGCCTTATCTACAGACTGAACTGCCTTGTCGCCATCAACACTATCTTTTACATCATCAACAGTCATATCAGAACCTTTTGCCATAGCTTTTTGAGCCTTGTCTTTGTTTACAGAGTCCATAGCCTTAGTTTTATCAACTGAACCAGCCATCATTGTGTAATCGATTGCAAATGTTAGTGTAGAGAGTGCCATTAGGCTTAGTAATACTTTTTTCATAGTAGTTTTCCTTTTATTTTGTGTGACATTCTAGCAAAAACAGATTAAAATACCAACTGTTTATCTAGGGTTTCTTCTTCCACGATTTCCTGTGTAGTTTTTCTTGAAACAACTTTGACAGATATTATACTTCGTGTTAAGAGGCAGTGGCTTGGCACAGAGTTTACATCTTTGAGCAAGTTGCGCTTGGTGCAGAGACTCTTCAATGTACTTATTGAGTACCCCTCTATGTTGTCTCGCTCTCTTCTCATCAACAAAAAATTCTCCGAACCTATAAGTGAGCCAGAGATAAAGAGAGATCTCTTTAACCATATCTTCAACACGCAGCAAGTCATCAGTTGTCTGAGCAAAGCTTCCAAGAGTTTTAGGTGCCAAGTAGTAAACAGGCTCTCCCCTCTCTAATGAGTGCAAATATCTCTCGTAAGCTGAGATGATATATGGAGACTTTAGTGTCAATGGTGCACAGGTAAGATGGTATTTTGTAGCTATATCTAAGTCATAGCAGTCGACTATTTTAGCGGCTTCTATCATATCGCCAAGGCTTGAAGCATAAAAAGGACCATTAAACTCCATGTTTTTAACAAAAAATCTTAGTATCTCTTCTATTGAGTTCTCTTCAAGTATCTTTGAAACAAGCTTGATATGTTCTAGGTTTGCCATCACCTTAAAAGGAATGGTGATTGTTTTAGCATCCTTATAAAAGTTCTTGTGTACTATCTTGAGACTCTCTGCGTTTAGTGCTCCTACATAGCCCTCTTCACTTAGTCCATAACGACCTGCTCTTCCAGAGATTTGATGTATTTCAGAAGGTAGAAGATTTCGCTGACTTACACCATCAAACTTCTCAGCCTTTGAAAAAAGTATAGTTTTTATGGGAAGGTTCATTCCCATCGCGATAGCATCAGTAGCTATAAGTATCTGCGTTTCGCCCTCACGAAATCGTCTTGCCTCTTCACGTCTTACCTCAGGAGAGAGGTTTCCGTAGACCACACTTACACTAAAGTCTTTTGAGAAGTTCTGCTTTAAACGCAGGACATCCTTACGACTAAAGGCTATGATGGCACTTCCCTCTTTAACATCTCTCATCTCTGTTGGAGTTTCTAAAAGTGTCAAAGGGTTCTTGCGTTCAAACTCGATGATTTCAAGCTCTTCACCAAGGTACTCTGCAAGCGCGATAACTGCCTCTTTAGAGTTTGTAGACCCTGTCATAATAATCTCTTTTGCAGGTGCTCCAATGATAGCATTTGCCCATGCCCAACCACGTTCTCTATCATCTATCATCTGGACTTCATCTATGACACAAACATCTACATCAACTTCAAAGTTAAGCATCTCTATAGTTGAACTGATATGTGTTGCCTCATCATCAAGTATCTGCTCTTCTCCCGTTATAAGTGAGCTTTCTATGCCCTTAGCCTTTAAGCCTTCATAACCCTCAAGAGCAAGTAAACGCAGGGGTGCAAGATAGTATCCAGTGTCTGCGTTTTCGAGCTTTTTCATAGCCTGATATGTTTTTCCACTGTTAGTTGGTCCAATATGTAGTGTGAGTTTACGTCGCATCTCTCTAGCCATAGGAAATAGGTTCTTAAAATCACGAATCGTCCGAGCAAGAAGCTCATGGCGTTGCTGTTTTATAAGTTGTTCTGAGATTGAGTGAATAAATCTTCGTGTTGTTTTTTTCTTGATTTTTGCAGTAATGTTTAGAGAGCTTGGTAGGAAGTCTAGTAAGAACTCATACACTTTTTCATACAGCTCTTCTTCACTAAAGTGTAAGAGAAGAGAAAACTTTGCACACTCTTTGACTAAGTCCTCAAGAGAGTCTAAAAACTCTCTCTCTTGTTCCTCTTTAGCCTCTGCTAGAATCTCATCAAAATTAAAACGCTGAGAATTCCAAATATCTTCTAAGAGTCCATTTAGCTCTACATGTAACTCTAGGTTATAAGGGAGTTGTTTATCTGAGTATGGTAGTTTTACACTTGAGTCAAGCTCTAAGAGTAACTCCTCTTCATGTATAGTTATACTCTGCACATCCAACTTCTTTGCCACTATCTCTTTGAGAAGTTTATGCCCTATAAGAGGATATCCTAACTTTGACTTTGGTGGAGAAGAACGCAGTGCATCAGAAATCTGCTTTGTTGTGAGGTAAGCATGAGGGCTTTTTAAAGAGGCTAAAAACTTATCTATGCTCTCTTGTTTTGCTTTGACTACGGAGAGTTTATCGTCGCCTATTCTTTTGACTATTACATCAAATTCATTCTCATCAAGGTACTCATAATCATAAGGCTTTGTGTTAAGTGTTAAAATTTTATGGAAGTTTTGCTCATATATTTCATATCTAAGAGAGGCATTGAACTCTAAAGAGTCATCAATGTCAAAAACACCCTCAAGCTCTTTTTGGAGTTGTTCACGTTTTGCTTCATAACGGATATGACGAAGTTTTGACTCCATCTTTGTGATGTTGATTTTTTTACTGCGAATACCTGAAAAGGCATCATAAAGAGCGACTGCCTCATCTTGGTCTACACCTAGTTCATGTAGAAGCATCTCTATCTTAGAGTCCCTATCATAGCTTGGTGGCTCTTCTTTATCGGAGCGATATATCTCGCCATTGTTCTCAAAAAACTGTAAAATATCTTGGCGCATATGAGCATCTGGTTCACTCCATATCATGCGTAGTGTTTTCACTAAAAGCTTTTTGTTATGCTGTATATCATAGATGCCAAGAGTAGAGAAGAGTTCACTCAAAGTCTCAGAGCTTACTCTTTGTATACCTACATCAAAGGGATCATCATCAAAATATGTTCGTATTTTTTGGTTAATTTTGCTATTTTTTTTGTTCTTTTTTGCCATATGAAATTGTAACTAAATGTTAGCAACACTTAGGCATGAAAAAACTCTACAGTTGCTAAGAGACCATTCTTAGTAGAATTTATCTCTACTTTAGAATCTATTGGCGACTTACATCTCTCAAGGACACCCTGCAAATCGTTTAAAACCATTCCGTAGTTTCTAAACATAGGCACTTGTACTTCTTTTATCTTTCCTACATGAATCTCATCGGCAAGAGCATCAAGAGCAGCCTCGTAAGCAGTCTTGTTAGTCACAAACTGAATGTAGTACTCTCTCATAAGTTTAATATTTCCAAGCCATGCAGTTCTCTCATCATCACTAAGAGAATCGTTACTCTGTACTCTATCGACAAGCTCACTTACTAACTCTTGTGAATGTTTATCGCATCTAAGGGTGATAGCATCTAAATCTTTTACATATTTTGTAAGTTTTTGTTCTAACTCTCTTGAACTCATGCTCTTTGCATCAGTTTTGTAAAGATGTTTTGTTGTCTCAGTCTCTCCATAACTCAAAGCTTCTAAGAGTTCAACAGCAGCATGAAGATAGGTATACTTATCTGGTTGTGTATGGTCAAACCCTACTCCGTGTGCTGACACTTTTGGCATATCTCCAACGTATTCTAAGTTCATAACTGCTTCCTTTTTTTAAATTATTATATCCTATCTTTATGCTTATTCATATTTTATAATGCTAAAATCTGCCCAAATTATAGGAGAGATAAAGAGTATGCAGTACAAAGACGAATGGACTCAAAAAGAGTTTTTACAGAACAAACGCAGCTTAAACGCAGAGGGTATTGATGTCCTTTTGGTTGACACTATTCTTTCTCCTATTGAAAAAGCCAACTCAGTCTTGTTTAACCCTTTTGAACTTAAAAAGTACAAAGAAGGCACTGTCTTTGTCTTCTACTGTGACTCAGGAAAAGCGACTCTAGATAGACTAGAAGAGTACAAACAAAGATTTCCTCAGTATCACTGCGTTTCGCTCAAGGGTGGACGTGGTTACTGGAGAAAAAACATGATGCTAATAGAGGAGTAAATAATATGCTTGAAAAAATACAAGAGTTTAGAACCTGCCTCAGAGAAGAACGCTTTTATGATGCCCATGAAGCTCTAGAAGAAGCTTGGTTTCCAAGACGTTTTGAAAAGAGTAATGAGGTAAAACTTCTCAAAGGTTTCATAAACGCAGCCGTTAGTTTTGAGCTTCATAAACTTGGTCGTAAGCCTCAAAGTCAAAAAGTTTGGGCAACTTATCTCAAACATAGACAGGTTTTATTTAAAACTGATTCTATCCATAGTAATGCCTACTACAAGCTTTCAAGAGAAATAGAACTAATAAATAATAACAAAATTTAGTTTTTATTCTCTTTTTTGATATAATTTCAAAAATATAACAAGGATATACAATGAACATCTCAGAACTACAAGACACTGCAATAATATATGCAACAGAATACGGTCTTAAAATAGTATCGGCAATTTTAATTTTCCTTATTGGAAAATGGTTAGTAAAAAAGGTAACAGCTCTTGCAAAAAAGCTAATGACTCATGCACAAGTCGACAGAACACTGGTTGAATTTGCAGAAAGTCTTATCTACTTTACACTCCTAATGATGGTTATACTTGCCACATTAAACGCACTTGGTGTAAACACTACATCTTTCTTAGCAGTATTTGGTGCTGCTGGTCTTGCTATCGGTCTTGCTCTTCAAGGCTCTTTAGCAAATGTTGGAGCAGCTGTTCTTATCATCGTGTTTCGTCCATTTAAAGTTGGAGATTTTATCACTGCTGCGGGTGCAACAGGTACAGTTGAAGATGTAAATCTTTTTTCAACTATTATCGCGCCACTTGACAACCGTACTATCATCGTACCAAACTCAGCTATCGTTGCTGGAAATATCGTTAACTACTCTAAAAAATCAGAGCGTCGTGTTGACCATACTTTTGGTATCGGTTATGGAGATGATCTTAAACTTGCAAAAGAGACTCTTTTACAGATTATGATTGATGACGATAGAGTTTTAAGCGAGCCTGCTCCTTTTGTTGCCGTTGGCGAACTTGGTGATAGCAGTGTTAACTTTACATTCCGTGCTTGGGTTAAAAACGAAGACTTCTGGGATGTTCACTTTGAGATGCTAGAAAAAGTAAAACTTGCATTTGACGAGAAAGGTATCTCTATACCATTTCCTCAGATGGATGTTCACATGAACAAACTAGAAAACTAAAAACAAATAAAAGGAATATATATATGAAACTAACAAAAATTGCACTAAGTACCGTAGTGGCTTCAACACTACTAATCGCAGCAGAGCCTGATCTTAAAAAAGATGATGCATTTGTAACACACACAGAGCTTGGTTATATCGAGACTTCTGGAAATACAAAAACAAAAACTTTTAACCTTGATGCTGAAGTAAAAAAGGGTTGGGGCAAAAATATATTTGCACTAACTTTTGATGCTCAGTATGCTGATGATGATGGTGTAGAAAATAAGAATAAGTTTCTTATTGAATTAGAGTATGATTATGAAATCACAGATAGATTTGCTTTTGACTACCTTATAGGTTATAAAGAAGATAGATTTTCTGGTTTTGATAACCAACTATACACAGGTCCAGGTGTGAAGTACAAGGCTATTGTTAGTGAGAAACACAATCTTAGCACTGAGGGAAATATCCTTTATGCTGTTGATAATTATGAATCAGTTTACACAGATGCAAATGGTGATGTTGTTGGTTATCCAAACGCAGACAATGTTCCTACAACTCTTAAAACAGCTTCATATAGTGATGACTACATGGCATACAGACTTAAGGGTGTTTACTCTTGGCAGATGCTTGAAAACCTCAAGTTTGACCAAGAGTTAAGCATTAGAGGTTCTTTTGAAGAGTCTAATAACTATTTTGTTTTCTCAAAAACTGCCTTTACTAGTAAAATCTCTGATATATTTTCAGCTGGTGTAAGCTACAAGGTTGACTATGTAAACCAACCTGCTGATGGTAAAGTTTCTACAGATAGAACATTTACTGTTAACCTAATAGTAGACTACTAGAGAGAGACTTTTCTCTCCTTTAGCTCTTTTTTCCATAGTGTTATAAAGACAAAAGAGAGAAGTGCTATAAACGCAGAGGAGAGAAATAAATACTCTGCGAAGTACTCATAAATATACCCCGCACTAAGTGCCCCCACTAAACCACCCAAACCATAAGTAATCCCTGAAAAAAACTGTTGTGCTAAAGACTTATGTTTATATAGTTGATACAAGTAAGAGATAGCAGCTGTATGAAACAGTGCAAACGAAAGGGCATGAATAGCCTGAGAAAAGAAAAGAACCTCAAGATTTGTTGCGTATGCAAAGACTAAATACCATCGAATCACAGAAGCGAAGATAGTCACTTGTAAAACAACAAGCAGATTCCCTCTTAAAAATCTCCCCTGAAAAAAGAGCATAAAAACCTCAACTAAAACACCAAATGTCCACATATAAATTGTCATATCAAGACTTATGCCATTGTTAGTTGCATAGATAGTAAAAAAGTTATAAAATGCACCAAAACTCACCTGCATCAAAATAAGTCCTATCCAGAGCTTATAGTCATGAAAAAGATTGATGTCATTTGTCACTTCTTCTTTTTTACTCTGCGTTTTTGTATGCACCTCTTTAGCTATAACAAACGCAATGAGTGCTGTTATAGATGTTAGTCCAAGTAAAAAGTAGAGTGCCACAAACTCAGAACTCAAAATCTTAACAAGAACAAGAGCAACAAGCATAAAACCAAGAGAGCCAAAGAGACGAATCTTCCCATACCTCTCCTTTCCTATACTCTCCAAGGCTATCACTTCAACAAAGGGGAGAGTTAAACCAAGCCCCATACTCAAAAATACATTTGAGACTAAGAGTGCATAGAAGTTATGCACAGAAAGATAAAAAGACAAAGAGCTTATTAGCATCACAAATAAGGCAATATTAAAAAGCCTTCGACTAAGTTCTAATCCCCTCACAAACAAAAAGGGCAAGATAAAACGCACCAGAGGAGCAGCTCCAAAGATAATACCTATCTCAACGGCACTGTAGCCTAACTCCGAGAGCACCTTAGGCATAAATATAATATAAACACCAACTATAGAAAAATAGAAAAAATAAAAACTAGATAATAAATACTGCATAAGAAAGTATAATATCTTTTATGTTATTTTTTTATTTATAACTAGAACATATTAAAGAACAGAAATAAATTAGTGACATTTACTTGTCATTTACTTATAATAAATATAATAACGAATCTCAATTATGTTTCCCCTTTCATAAAAGAGACTATATATTTAACATCTTTATGAGACTCTCGCTTTTTCCCTTTTTTATTTAGCTTGAGTCTCTCTTTCATCACATAAGTTATGTTACACTTCCCTTATGAAAATCACCCTAACGACTCTCAACTCAAGATTTACTCACAGTGCTATAGGTCTTAGATATATCTATGCCAATATGAAAGAGCTTCAAAGCGACACAAACATCAAAGAATTTAGTATCAACGATGCCCTTCAAAGCATTGTAGAGAAGCTTCTTTTAGACTCCCCTGACATCATCGGTATAGGTGTATATATCTGGAATGTCTCCGAGGTTAAAGAGCTTGTGCATCTACTCAAAAAAATCTCTCCAGAGACTCTTATTGTTCTAGGTGGTCCTGAAGTCACTTATGAACCTTACCGTGTGAACTTTGACGAGGTAGATTTCATCATTCAAGGTGAGGGTGATCTTGCCTTTTATGAACTCTGTAAAAAAATAAAAAACGCAGAGGCAGATGAAAAAATCATAAAAATGAGTATTCCAAATCTCAAAGAGCTCAAACTTCCTTATGAGTTTTATAGTGATGATGATATAAAAAATCGCTATATTTATGTAGAAATCTCTCGAGGATGTCCTTTTGAGTGTGAGTTTTGTCTCTCCTCTATGGATGAAAAAGTCCGTGCGTTTAACCTTGATGAAGTGATAGCTGCATTTGAGATTCTCTGGAGTAGAGGTGCTAGAAACTTTAAGTTTGTTGACAGAACATTTAACCTAAACATGAAAGCGGCTAATGCTATACTTGACTTCTTTTTATCAAAAGAACCACCCTATTTTGCACACTTTGAAGTTATACCAGACCACTTTCCTGCTTCTCTTAGAGAAAAAATAAAAAGCTTTCCTCATGGAGCACTCCAGCTTGAAATTGGTATACAGACTCTTAACCTAGATGTAGCGAACCTCATCTCAAGACAACTAAAACTTGAGAAGATAAAAGAGAACATTAGCTTTTTAGAAAATGAGACTACAGCACATATTCACCTTGACCTTATAGTAGGACTTCCTAGTGAGAGCTTAGAGAGTTTTGGTAGAAACCTTGACGAGCTTATGAGTATGAGTAGCTGTGAGATTCAGATAGGTATACTCAAGAAACTCTCTGGTACCCATATAGAGAGACATGACATACCCTATAAGATGGTCTACAGCGATATACCTCCATATGATATTCTCAAAAATAGTGAACTCTCTTTTAATGATATTCAGATTATGAAACGTTTTGCTCGATTTTGGGACTTAACATACAACAGTGGTAACTTTAAACGCAGCCTACCTCTACTCTGGGAAGATGAGTCTGTTTTTGAGAACTTCTATGCCTTTGGTTTATGGATGTATGAGCAAACTGACTCTACTTGGAAAATCTCTCTACAGAGACTAGGGGAACTTCTTTTTACTTACTTAACACAAGAAAAAGGCTTAAACGCAGCAGATGTTGCAGAGGCTATGCTTGAAGATATGATGAAGCTCAAAGGTCGTGCCATTCCCTCTTACCTTAAAGCATACAGCGATACTTTTAAACAGAGTGCAAAATCTGGTTCATCAGGCTTTAACAAAAGACAAAACAAAAGTTAAGAAGAGGGTATAATAAACAAATGAAAATAGTTCTACGCCTTTTTTTATTTTTATCTTTTATCATATCTCTTACCCTTCATGCTGATTTGATAACTAAAAAGATTCAAAACAGTGCACAAAAAAAATATGGTCCATATGCCAAAAATCGTTTTGCTGCCATCAAAAAAAACTTACTATTAGAACTTAAAAACGAGAGTGATATCAAAAAACTCAACACCGTGAACACATGGGTAAACTACACAAAGTATAAGAGTGATAAAAGTCTCTATGGAGTGAGTGATTACTGGGCTACTCTTTATGAATTTATAGGAAAAAACGCAGGGGATTGTGAAGACTATACCATCGCGAAGTACTACATCCTAAAAGAGTTAGGTATTGACCCTAAACGAATGAAGTTCGCTTATGTAATCTACAAAAACCGTAAAGGAAAGAAAATTTCACATATGGTTTTGGCTTATCTAAAAGTGCCAAAACCAAAGAGTAAGGCTGATATTCTTATCTTAGATAATAACAATAGACTTGTTCTACCAGCTTCTTCGCGACCCGACCTAGTCAGAGTTGTTAAGATGATAAACGGTGATACAGGTGCCAAATCAAAAAAATGGAAAATGCTTGAAGCAAATATGAAAAGGAAAAAACTATGACTCTCTTTAAACAGATGGCACTTGCCGTCTCCCTTCTAATCGTTACTATCCTCGCTAGTGTAATGTATATAAACTATCAATCAGCAAAGAGCAATATGCTTGCGGCTCTTTATGAAACAACTGTCAACAACATCTCGACACTCTCAAGTAAGCTGAGTGTTACAGAGGATAACCCTGCCCTTTTACAGAGTGTTATAGACTCTGAGTTTGATAGTGGCTACTATGAGTTAATCGACTTTACTTCAAACAACTCTAACTTTCACTACAGACAAGTTGACCACTCTAGTGTTGAGGGTGTGCCTCTTTGGTTTATAGACTTGACTGATATTAGAATTAATCCTATCTCGGCAGATGTTACAAATGGATGGAACATCATCGGTGAGGTTAAGGTTGCTGGAGATACTGCCATCGTCTACGAGTCTCTGTATAAGCTTTTTACTAATCTACTCTATATCTTCTCCATTAGTGTAAGTGTTGCACTACTTGTGCTTTATGTACTTCTATATTTTGTACTCAAACCACTCAAGTATATCCGTCATCAAGCTGAATCTATCTTGCATAATGAGTTTCTTATTCAAAACAACATCCCTTACACTACAGAGTTTAGAGAGGTAGTCAAGGGCATGAATGCTATGGTTAAAAAGGTTGAACAGATATTTAACGAGGCAAATGCTGCGGCAACTCGTAACAGAGAACTTCTCTACAATGACCCAATTACTAAACTTTTTAATCGTCGCTATCTTATGTTAAAACTTCCAGAACTTATCAAACTCGAGTGTAGAGTAGATGGAGGGAGTGTCCTACTTATCGCCCTAAGTGGTGCAGAAATTCTCAACACAAACTTAGGAAGAAAAAGAGCCGATGAATTCTTTTTAAGCCTAGCAATGATTTTCAAAGATGTAGCCAAAAAATATGATGACTCTCTTTTATCTCGTGTTAATGGTACAGAATTTACACTTATTTTACCAAACTGTGAGACACAAGAGGTAGAAGATGTTGTGAAACAGATTAACCGAGGGCTAACACTCCTTTTAACCAAAAATGAGCTTAACCATAATGAAGTCTACATCAACATGGGTATCTATAGATATAACTCTTCAACTGATGTCGGAGGGCTACTCACTCGTGCAGATAATGCCCTAACACTTGCTAAAACAAAACAAGATGAAAATACTCACATTTATCAAGAACAAGAGAACAAAAATGCTCTTGGAAAAGAGCAGTGGAGAAGTATAATTACAGAGTCTATAAACAAAAAATACTTTAGTCTAAAATTTTATACTGCAATGAATATCCAAACAAAAGTCATAGAGCACAAGCTTATGACCTTTACTATTGATGGGGGTAAAGATAAGTGCTACTTCTATGGTGACTTTATTGCTCCAGCTATCAACCTTGGACTTGTAAGTAAAATCTATACTGTTGCACTCAAAGAGCTTCTAACTTCTGAGCATACCCAACTTGATAACTCGGTGTGTAGTGTTCGCCTCTCAAATGAGTTTATCAAAGATCCACTTGCACTCAGAGAACTGGCATCTCTTTTATCTAGCTATGCTAAAACACTCAAGTTTAAGCTCATATTTGAACTCTCAGATAACATATGTATGCACAACACTCCAGCCGTAAGACTTTTCGTCGAACTATTTAAAAAACATAGTTTAGATTTTGGTATAAACTCATTTACAGGTGAGGCGAGTGACTTCAACTATCTCAAAGAGCTTAACCCTGTGTTTATCAAAGCTGATACAGAGTTTTTACTTGACCAACCTCAAGAGATTATGAGTAACCTACAAGTTATCATGGGTTCTTTAGGTATCGACTTAATCGCTACATACACGAGAACAAAAGAGGAAGTTCAAGCTCTATCTGCTATAAATATCAACAAGGTTCAAGGTCCAGTTACAGATATAGACATAGACACAGATAAGATAAGATAAGATAAGATATTATGATATAATTTCAACATAATAACAAGGATTTATATGTTTGGAAATAGTCGTCA
>Ga0256824_10000372_pt1 | contig 17023 bp, 14 predicted proteins | sample CV67metaG_FD_191570 | JGI IMG/M metagenome (GOLD analysis project Ga0256824, IMG submission 191570) | Hydrothermal vent microbial communities from East Pacific Rise, Pacific Ocean - CV67 | ecosystem: Environmental > Aquatic > Marine > Hydrothermal vents | place: Pacific Ocean: East Pacific Rise...
AATCCGCCACTAATTATCCATATTTAAAAGGTTGTGTATGAGAGCATTATTGAGCGTAAGTGATAAAGCAGGCATCGTAGAGTTTGCCAAAGGTTTAGAGAGTCAAGGTTGGGAGATTATCTCAACGGGTGGTACATATAAAAAATTAAATGAAGCAGGTGTTAAAGTCATCGAGATAGATGAAGTAACAAAGTTTCCAGAGTGTTTTGAGGGGCGTGTAAAAACACTTAACCCTTATGTACACGGTGGAATTCTCCATAAGCGTGGTGATGCAGCTCACGTGGCACAAGCCAAAGAGCTAGGCGTTGAAGGTATAGACCTTGTGTGTGTAAACCTTTATCCGTTTAAAGAGACGATAGAGAGAACAGAAGACTTTGGTGAGATTATCGAAAACATCGATATTGGTGGACCAACGATGGTACGTTCGGCTGCGAAGAACTTTAATGATGTTCTTATCGTGACTGATGCAAACGACTATGATGCGGTACTCTCAGCTCTTTCAAACAAAGATGACAGCTTAGAGTTTAGACGTGGACTTATGATTAAAGCTTTTGAACATACAGCTGCGTATGACTCCATGATAGCAAACTACATGAATGGTAGATTTAACGATGGTTTTGGTGAGTACCAATTTATCACAGGTAAAAAGTCTTTTCAAACACGTTACGGTGAGAATCCACACCAAAAAGGTGCACTTTATGAGTTTGACAATCACTTCTCCGATAACTTCAAACAAGTAAAAGGTGAAGCATCTTTTAACAACATCAACGATGTCAATGGAGCACTTAAAATCGCATCTAGCTTTGGTGATGCAAATGCAGTATGTATTGTAAAACATGGTAACCCTTGTGGGTTTGCACTTAGAGATACATTGTTAGACTCTTATGTAGAAGCACTTAAATGTGACCCTATCTCTGCTTTTGGTGGGGTAGTAGCCGTTAATGGTATAGTAGATGCACCATTCGCTGAAAAGATGAATGAACTCTTCTTAGAAGTAGTGATGGCAGCAGACTTTACAGCTGAGGCTTTAGAAGTATTTGCAAAGAAAAAACGTCTTAAACTCTTCTCTCAAGGTGGTACGAAACTTGTCATGTCTAAAGACTCTCATGACTTTAAACACGTAGATGGTGGATTTGTTTACCAAAATTCAGACTGTATCTGTGATAATGAAGTACATAACTCAGAGAAGAAATCTGAGCTTACCGCAAGCACACAAGAGATGAAAGACTTAGAAATAGCATGGAAAGTAGCTGGACTTACGAAGTCTAACTGTGTAGTGTATGTTAAAGACTCTGCTATGGTAGCTGTAGGTATGGGTATGACATCTCGTGTAGATGCTGCTCAATGTGCACTTAAAAAAGCAAAAGAGATGGGACTAGATGTCTCTGGTGCTGCCATGGCATCTGAAGCATTCTTCCCATTCAGAGATAGCATAGATGCAGCAGCTGAAGCTGGTATAAAAGCCATTATTGAGCCTGGGGGAAGCATTAGAGATGATGAAGTCATCGAAGCAGCTAATGAACATGGTATTTCTCTTTACTTTACGACTGTTAGACACTTTTTACATTAGAATATGAACAAATTACTCATCATCTGGAGCACCTCAGACATAGAAGTAGCCAAAAAAATGATACTGCTTTATGGTTCTGTGATACTTCCAAGAGGATATTGGGATGAAGCTCATATTATGATATGGGGTCCTTCGGCTAAACTTTTGGCTGAGAATGTAGAACTTCAAGTTATGGTAGCTAAGGTGCAAGCCACTGGTGTGAAGTTCTCTTGTTGTGTGGTCTGTAGTGATGACTATGGTGTGACAGAGAAGTTAGCTTCTCTGGGAATAGATATGACGCATACGGGTGAGATGCTTACGGAGTCTTTGCAAAGTGATTGGAAAGTGATTACTTTTTAGTGACTTTTGATGAACAATAAAATAAATTTCTAGGTACCTTTATATAAAATTAAACTTAAGCAAATACGTTCTACAATATAATCTAATAAAATTAGAATCAAGAAAAGGAGTCCACGTAATGAAATATGTTTACTAGATATCTTTTTTTTACTATACAATATACATCTAAAATAAAATATATTTTTGAATTATATACTTTTCTACTCTTTTCAGTTTTACACTTGACCTTTTATGTTTACGCTAAGGATAAATCATGAAAAAAGTACTACTCGTTTTTGGTACTAGACCAGAAGCTATAAAAATGGCACCATTGGTTTTGGCATTTCAAAAACACGCACATGAGATTGAAGCTAAGGTATGTGTCACTGCACAACATAGAGAAATGCTTGACCAAGTACTTCATATCTTTGATATAAAACCAGATTTTGACCTTAACATTATGAAACCAGGACAAGATCTTTATGATGTGACTAGTAATATCTTACTAGGGATGAAAGAAATACTTGTATCATACAGACCTGATGTGGTTTTTGTACATGGTGATACTACGACTACTATTGCTACTGCTATGAGTGCTTTTTATCAAAAAATACCTGTGGCACATGTGGAAGCAGGACTTCGTACAGGTGACATTTATAGTCCTTGGCCTGAAGAAGCAAATAGAAAACTTACTTCACAAATAACCCAATATCATTTTGCACCTACACAAACGAGTCAAGAAAATCTTTTAAAAGAGGGTGTTAGTGAGAATAATATCTATGTAACAGGTAATACAGTTATTGATGCATTACTTTGGGTACTAGATAAAATAGAAAAAACTAAAGAGATTAAAGAATCATTAATAAAGACAATAAATAAAGAATTTACTGCTTTTGGTGATGATAAACGTTTTGTATTGATTACTGGGCATAGAAGAGAGAATTTTGGTCAAGGGTTCCTAGATATGTGCTCTGCCATTAAGACACTTGCCCAAGCACATACTGACGTAAATTTTGTCTATCCTGTACATTTAAACCCTAATGTCCAAAAACCAGTACTTGAACTACTTTCAGGGATAGAGAATGTCTATCTTGTCTCCCCTTTAGAGTATGAACCTTTTGTCTATCTGATGAGTAAGTCATACTTGATACTTACAGACAGTGGGGGTATCCAAGAAGAGGCTCCTAGTCTGGGTAAGCCAGTACTTGTTATGCGTGATACGACAGAACGTCCAGAAGCTATAGATGCTGGTACGGTGAAACTTGTAGGTACTAATCCTGAAAATATTATAAGTGAAGTCACTAGACTACTAGAAGATAAAATAGGCTATGAACAAATGAGTAAAGCACATAACCCTTATGGTGATGGTAAGGCATGTGAAAAAATAATTAATATAATAAAGGATAAATAATGCAAAGTAAAACAGTCTGTATCATGGGATTGGGCTATATTGGTCTGCCTACGGCAGCACTTTTAGCCAATAGAAAATATCATGTACATGGTGTAGATGTGGTTCAAAGTACTGTGGATACAATCAATCAAGGTAAGATTCATATTGTTGAGCCTGATTTAGATACATTTGTTCGTTCCGCTGTGAATTCTGGTAATCTTATTGCAGATACTAAACCTAAAGAGGCAGATGTCTTTATTATCGCTGTGCCTACACCTTTTCATGAAGGGTTTGTACCAAATATTGATTATGTGATTTCTGCTACAGAATCTATAGCTCCTTATATACAAGAAGGAAATATTGTCATACTTGAATCTACCTCTCCTGTAGGTACCACAGAAAAAATTGCAGAAGTACTAGAAGCCAAAGGTGTTGATATCTCTCGAGTACATATAGCACACTGTCCTGAGCGTGTTTTACCTGGGCAGATTATGCGAGAATTAGTAGAAAATGACCGTATTGTTGGTGGATTAGGTGAACTTGCTACAGAAGAAACAGCAGCATTTTATAAAACCTTTGTAAGTGGAAAAATCCTTCAAACAGATGCAAAAACAGCAGAGATGGCTAAATTGACTGAAAATAGTTATAGAGATGTTAATATTGCTTTTGCTAATGAACTTTCTATACTCTCGGATAAATTTGGGATTGATGTGTGGGAGCTAATATCACTTGCTAACCGTCATCCACGTGTAAATATACTACAGCCTGGTGCTGGAGTAGGTGGACATTGTATCGCTGTGGATCCATGGTTTATTGTGCATGCTGGTGGAGATGATGCAAAAATTATTAGAACTGCAAGGGAAGTAAATACTTATAAGACTGAATGGTCTATAGAGAAGATTAAAAATGCTGCGCTTGAATTTGAAAAAGAGAATGGTAAAAAAGCAAAAATAGCGTGTATGGGGTTGGCTTTTAAGCCAAATATTGATGACCTTAGAGAATCACCTGCACTGTATGTTGTTAGACGATTGATATCTGATGGTATCACAGTGTTACCCGTTGAACCAAATATTAAAGGTATAGATGACTTTGACATAGTACAATATGAAGATGCCATCAATGATGCAAATATCATAGTTTTTTTAGTCGCTCATAATGAATTTAAAGGTATTCGTATCTTTGGTAAAGAAGTGTTTGATTTTTGTGGTGTGACAAATCATGGTTAAATATAAAGGATATTAGAATGAAAGGTATTATATTAGCGGGGGGAAGTGGGACTAGACTCTACCCCATAACAAAAGTAACATCAAAACAGTTATTACCTATTTATGATAAACCAATGGTTTATTATCCACTATCTGTGCTTATGCTAGCAGGGATTAAAGAAGTATTAATTATTTCAACACCACAAGATATTGGAAGATATGAGGAATTACTAGGGGATGGTACATCTCTTGGAATGAAGTTTTCTTATGTTGTGCAAGATGCACCAAATGGTTTAGCAGAAGCATTTATCATAGGAGAAGATTTTATAGGAAAAGACAGTGTATGTTTAATTTTAGGTGATAATATTTTTTATGGTCCAGGACTTACTCCTCGACTTGAAAATGCAGCTAAACTAGAAAAAGGTGCCACAGTATTTGGGTATTACGTTAAGGATCCTGAACGCTTTGGTGTGGTCGAATTTGATGAAAATAATCATGCTATCTCTATAGAAGAAAAACCTAAAAAACCTAAGAGCCATTATGCCGTTACTGGGCTCTATTTTTATGATAATGATGTCATAGAGATTGCTAAAAATATAAAACCATCAGAACGTGGTGAAATAGAAATAACATCTATAAATCAAGAGTATCTTAGAAGAGGTGATTTAAATGTTGCCCTCATGGGAAGAGGCTATGCATGGCTTGATACAGGTACACATGAAAGTCTTGCTCAAGCAGGTTTATATATACAAAATATAGAACAACGACAAGGTTATAAGGTAGCTTGTATAGAAGAGATAGCTTTTTATAAAGGATGGATAACGAGTGAAGAACTTATTACTCTTGCTCAACCATTGAAAAAAACAGAATATGGACAATATATGTTACAGATGGCTAAAGAGAAGTAAAGGAATGAAAATGACAAAAATAGGTGTTATTGGAAGTGGGTTTATAGCAAAAGGTTTTGTTAATGCCTTAGCTGATCATACTCTTTATGCATTAGGAAAAGTCTTAACAAGGTCAACTATAGAAGATAGAGGTGACTTCCCTCACAATAGTCATATGACACGTGACCTAAATGATTTGATAGCTAATTCTGATTTAATTGTTGAATGTAGTGGAGATGCAATTTATGCATGTGATACCATAAGTAAAATCTTGGAAGCCAATATACCAGTTGTGACGATGAACTCAGAATTTCATGTTACTGTAGGTTCTTATTTTGTAGACAAAGGTCTGGTTACAGAGGCAGAAGGTGATCAACCAGGTGTATTGGCTCAATTACATGAAGAAGCTATTTCTATGGGCTTTAAACCTCTTGTATATGGAAATATAAAAGGTTTTTTAAATGAAAATCCAACTTCTGATGATATGGAGTATTGGGGAAATAAATCGGGCATAAGTCTTGATATGGTTACATCTTTTACAGATGGTACCAAAGTTCAGATTGAACAAACATTGGTTGCTAATGGTTTGGGAGCTACGATTGCTAAAGATGGGCTCATTGCGCTTAAAGATGATGACTTACTTCATGGTGGAAGTATTTTGAGTGAAAAGGCTAAGGAGTTAGGTGAACCAATTAGTGATTATCTTCTTTCTCCTAAGTTGCCAGCAGGTGTCTTTGTAGCGGCGGAACATAATATAAATCAAAAAGAAGGTTTACGTTACTATAAAATGGGTGAAGGACCTTATTATGTTCTTGAAAAACCATACCATTTATGTCACTTGGAGATATTTAAAACCATTGCACGTGTATTGAGAGGAGGAGGTGTATTACTTGACAATAGTACTATGCCTACTATTAGTACCGCTACTATTGCAAAAAGAGATTTGAAAGTAGGTGAAAAAATACAAAAAGGTATTGGAAGTTTTGATGTTCGGGGTATTGCAGTAAAAATTAAAGAGCACAAGAATCATATACCCATTGGTTTAATGAAAAATGTAATTTTAAAAAAAGATGTATTGGCAGGAAATGAATTAACTTTTGATGATATTGATATCCCTGCAAGTTTGGCATTGACTATTTGGAAAGATATAGAAAAGAAAGCACTTGAAAGTTAAACATGAAAATTAGTAGAACAAAACTTGAAGGTGTTTTTGTCATTGAACCTAAAGTATTTGGTGATGATAGAGGCTATTTCTCCGAAACGTTTAGACAAGACATCTTTGAAGATGCCATTGGGCATAAAGTAAATTTTCTGCAAGACAATGAATCAAAGTCCTCTTATGGAGTACTAAGAGGGTTACACTACCAACTTCCACCTTTTTCTCAAAGTAAATTAGTACGTGTTATAGAAGGAAGTGTACTAGATGTTGCAGTAGATATTCGTAAAGGCTCAGCTACCTATGGGGAGTACTTTGCAGTCGAACTGTCTGCTGAAAATAAAAAACAGTTATTTGTACCAAGAGGTTTTGCACATGGATTTTTAGTAACATCCCCTAGTGCTATTTTCTCTTATAAGGTTGATAATTATTATGCACCAGAGTATGATAGAGGTGTACTTTATAATGATTCAACAATTGGCATAAATTGGGGTATAGATATAGATAAATTATTGCTTTCTCAAAAAGATAAGAATCAACCAATGTTGGTTGATTCAGAAATATTTGATTTTACAGATAATTTATACAATGATATTTAAAGAGGATATAATGAATCAAAATAAAAAAACAATTTTACTTACAGGCTGTGCAGGGTTTATAGGCTCTAACTTTGTACCATATTTTTTAGAAAACTATCCAGAATATAATCTTGTAAATCTTGATTTACTAACCTATGCAGGAAACCTTGAAAATTTACAAGAGGTAGAAAATAGTAATCGATATACATTTGTGCAAGGTGACATACGTGATAGAAAACTTGTTGAAGAACTTTTTGATATACATGATATAAAAGGTGTTATACACTTTGCAGCTGAGAGTCATGTTGATAATTCTATAAAAAACCCTGGTGTATTCATCGAGACAAATGTCAATGGTACATTTGTTTTAGTTGATGTAGCATATAAAAAATGGATGAAAAAACCGTTTGAATATCATAAAGGCTATGAAGAATGTAGGTTTCATCATATATCTACAGATGAAGTTTATGGTACTTTGGGAGAGGAAGGATTATTTACTGAAGATACACCATATGCACCAAACTCACCTTACTCAGCGAGTAAAGCGGGTAGTGATATGATTATTCGTAGTTATTTTCATACCTATGGTATGAACACTGTCATTACAAACTGTTCAAATAATTATGGACCTAAGCAGCATGATGAAAAACTTATACCTACTATCATAAGAAAAGCATTGTCTGATGAAAATATACCTATTTATGGTGATGGTAAAAATATCAGAGATTGGCTCTATGTTCGTGACCATTGTACGGGGATTGATCTTGTATATCATAAAGGTAGACTTGGTGAGGTTTATAATATTGGTGGACGTAATGAACGTAACAATAATTATATTGCTAAAAGAATTTGTGAAATACTTGATAAAATGAGTCCAAAATCTTCTGCTAAAAGTTATGTAGAACAAATTACATTTGTAGAAGATAGAGCTGGACATGATAGACGCTATGCCATTGATGCCACAAAGATAGAAGATGAATTAGGCTGGAAAGCGGATGAAGATTTTGAAAGTGGAATTATAAAGACTATTGAATGGTATCTTCATAAATATAATATTTAATAATTAATTAAGTTAAATTATTATAAAGTTTAAATATATTCTGCAAAAAGCCAAACTATCTGAAAAGGTAGGACGGAAAACCAAGGGTCTTTTATAGATAGCCAAGTTACTCAGAAATAATTTTTAATAAAAATTTCTAGAGGAAAACTAACTATGAAATATATTTTTTTCACTTTTCTTTTTATAACATCAACATTATTTTCAGAAATAGTACAAACATATACAGATAATTTCAATACAAATACAATAGCATCCTATGCAACAGAGAATACATGGACATCCGGAGGTACAGGAAGCCTCACGTATGATAGTGTAGGTAAACGTATGCATATGCTTACAGGAGATAATGTTGCGATGAAGTTCTCTAAAGATGTAACTCCATCTGCAGAGGGAAGCTTTAGTATAGACTTTTTACCAACAGTTAAATATCCAAAAGGTGGGGTATTTATATTAACATTAGAGCAAGATGAAAATACGTATTATAAAATAGGTAATTCAGATGGATATGGTACATTTGAGATTAGTAAATATGTGAATGGTGTAAACGTAGATACCAATGCGTTTAATCATGAATATACACAAAATAGTAACTATACAATAACGGTTACTTTTAGTCCTTCTTCAATGACAGTAGAGGCCTATGGGGAGTCAGTTACTCTTAATGGGAATACTTCTGCAGTCACAGTAAACTCTTTCTCCGTCGAATTAACACAGCAAGATGCATACTTTGATAATGTTGTGTATGGCATAGCCCAAGAAGGGGGAAATACTTCACCCATAGCAAATGCAGGTATAGATAAAAGTGTACAAGTTAATGAGAGTATCACTATTACAGGAAGTGGAAGTGATAGTGATGGAACAATAACTGCTTACCAGTGGAGTAAAGGTAATACAGTATTGGCAAATACAGCTATTTTTGTATATAGCCCCATAAGTGAAGGAATAGATACCTTAATACTACAAGTCACGGATAACAGTGGAAGTATAGGAACAGATAGTATGGATGTGAGTGTGACAGCACTTCCCCCAGTAAATACAGCTCCCGTAGCCAATGCAGGAGTAAACCAGAGTGTAAATACAAGCACAACCGTAACATTAGATGGTAGCAATAGTACTGATAGTGATAATGATATTTTAACTTACCAGTGGAGTCTAACAAATAAGCCGATAGGCAGTAGTGCACTCTTAGTAGAGAGTACATCTAAAAAACCTACATTTATAGCAGATGTAGATGGTACCTATATGATATCACTAGTAGTCAATGATGGGACAAAAGATAGTGTTGTAGTTAGTGTAACAATAACTGCATCTACATCAGAAGAAATAGATGCGTTTAGAGATAATTTCAATACAAATACAATAGCATCCTATGCAACAGAGAATACATGGACATCCGGAGGTACAGGAAGCCTCACGTATGATAGTGTAGGTAAACGTATGCATATGCTTACAGGAGATAATGTTGCGATGAAGTTCTCTAAAGATGTAACTCCATCTGCAGAGGGAAGCTTTAGTATAGACTTTTTACCAACAGTTAAATATCCAAAAGGTGGGGTATTTATATTAACATTAGAGCAAGATGAAAATACGTATTATAAAATAGGTAATTCAGATGGATATGGTACATTTGAGATTAGTAAATATGTGAATGGTGTAAACGTAGATACCAATGCGTTTAATCATGAATATACACAAAATAGTAACTATACAATAACGGTTACTTTTAGTCCTTCTTCAATGACAGTAGAGGCCTATGGGGAGTCAGTTACTCTTAATGGGAATACTTCTGCAGTCACAGTAAACTCTTTCTCCGTCGAATTAACACAGCAAGATGCATACTTTGATAATGTTATGTATGCTATTAGTGCACCTACTAATATACAATTTGTTACGTTAAGAGATAATCATATTCAAAGCAATAGAGATCTTAGTGTAGATGTATTAACTGTTGATTTAGCAACAGGATGGGGTGTAAAATTTGTATTGGATGAGGGAAGTAATGGTGAGCAAGTTATTATTGATAGCACAGTACCATATGAAGCCACCTTCACTAATCTTCCCTTGGCCGAATATAAAATTGATAGTTATATAGTAGATGAAGTAGGAAATGTCCAACCAGGAGATGAAAATCATGATAGTGTTAAAAATATTGGTATTGGAGATATTTTAGTATCACTTGGAGACAGCCTTACATTTGGATATGGTGACGGTATATTAGATGATGATATTTCTGCAGATGGACGGAATACGGGTGGAGGGTTTGAGCCAATATTAAATGATTATTTAAGTGCAATACATGCTTATCCTCATAGTATTATTAATGAAGGTATAGCTGGTGAAAAAACAGAAGATGGATTAATCCGCCTTCCATCAATACTAGCAAAATATCCTGAGGCAAGGACATTCTTAATTTTATATGGAACTAATGATACGAACATCTGGTCAAATCTAGAGAGTGGAAAAGGATTAAATATAGGAGACTCTGGATATGCAGGTACTTATAAAGACTACCTAAAACAAATGATTGAATTAGTTAATAGTATAGGTAAAGAGGTTGCAATTGCGAAGATACCTTTTGCTTTGGGAGAATCTCCAACTTCACGAGATTATAGTGAACCGATTGAAAATGGACATAGAAATGTACAAGCACGTGAATTTAATGAAGCTATAGATGAATTGATTGCTAATCCATCTAATAATATAAGCGTAATGTCTCCTGACTTATATTTATATTTTAAAAATAACTATGTAGGAAAATATTTTGATAATTTTCATCCAAATGGCTTGGGATATCAAAATATGGCAGAATTATGGAGAGACGTTTTAATTCAATAAATTAAGATGATTAATATATTTATTTTATGTACAAAATTAACAATAAAGACTATATACAATATATAGTTCTAATAATTACGGGGAGGATTCTATAGTGACTAAACGCTTAGAATGGATAGATACATTTAAAGGTATAGTCATGTTAATGGTTATATTTTCTCACATATGCTCATTTAGTAGTTTTCATGGTCTAGACTATGAAAAATTTATTAATATACCTTTACGAGGTATAATGGTACCAGCATTTTTTTTCATATCAGGTTATCTTTTAAGTAACAAACGTAATCATTTCCCTGTTTTTTTTATACATCGGTTTAGACAGATAGTTGTACCATATTTTATTTTTTTTCTAATAAATTATATATTTTGGTTTTTTATTTTAAAAGATACTTATCCGAGTGATTTTACATGGTTTGATCCTTTACTAGGTATGCTAGAAGGGAAAGCAGTATTTGTCTCTCCTACAGAGTTTAATATGATTACTGCTTTTCCTATGTGGTTTATTACAACACTATTTATTGCAGAAATATATTTTTTTATATTAAAAAAGATTTTTAATAATAATTTAAAGATTTTATTTGGCTTAGTTATTTTATCCTTATTAGGTTTTTTTATATCATATTTTTTGAATATAATGAGCATCAGGCCATGGTGGAATATAGATGTAGCAATAACAGCGACTGTTTTTTATGGATTTGGATACTTAGTAAAAGATATTAATATAATGTCCCAAATTAATATTAATAATAGTCTAAAAGTAATATTGATAAGCATACTTTTTTTGGTAGCATTTACAATCAGTATAGTAAATTATAGTGCTATAGCTTTTGGTAAATATGGTAATCCAATACTTTTTTATATAGGAGCACTTAGTGGAATAACGGCACTGATATTTTTTGTACAGTTCCGATTGATTGAAAAAAATTATATACTACAATATATTGGAAAAAATACTTATTTAATTCTTGCGTTTCATATTGTGGCTATTTACTTTACAGAGTATATTTTATTGCATCTATTTCATATACCAATTGTAATATATACACATTCATCACTAGGAATAATTTCTTATATACTTTTATTATTCTTAATAATTTATTTAATTACGGAAGTATTTAATAGATTTTTACCTAAAATTTTAGTAAGATAAAATTTGAAATTATGTTCTATAAAATACGAGTTTAATTTTTTAATTCTTTCACTAATGTTTTGAGATTACCATAGTATAATCGAAGCATAAGTGTATAAAGAGAGATACCTGTAATAATCATTAAAAATAATCTTAGTAAATTACTTTCAATATCAATAAATAAAAGTATATCAATAAGATAAACTCCTAGCCCCATGAGGATAGAGATAATAAAAATAGGAAGTATCTCATTTAACCCATCTTTTACACTGAGTTCAATATGTCTCCATGAAAATTTAAATATGGGGTATAACATAATGGTGTTGACTATTAAGTAAGCAAAAGCAATACCTTCGACCCCCCAATTTAATCCAATAATAAAACCAGTCACAGTTAGGATGGCATTGGCAGCACCTAATCGTAGTTGAGTATCTGTATGTCCTTTTGCCATAAGTATGACACCTACAGTTGTGAAAATGGAACGTAACATACCAGAGGGGGCTAAAATGATGATAAGTATAGCAAGCCCCTTCCATTTATCTCCAAAAAGTACATCTACAAATACATCTGATGTTGCCATTAGACCTGTCATTAGAGGAAAAGAAATAAGAGCAATAAAAAATATTACACGTAAATACACTTTTTTAAACTTCTGATTATCATTTTGTAGAGTAGAAAATGCAGGGAAAAGTACACTAATTAAAGTTTTGGTAATATTTTGTAGAGGATAGAGCATGATTTTGTAAGCTAGACTATATACACCCAGTGCAGATGTTGAAATGTATTTTCCAATTAAAAAGTTATCTGTTTCTTTTGCAAAATAATCTATGACTGAAAAAATAGAGAAATTTGCAGTATATCGCCATATTTTTTTTATTTCACTAAATGAAAAGAACCACATGGGCTTCCATGATGAATAAAACCATATAATACCTGTTCCCAGAATTGATGATGTTAGCGTTTGTGCGATAAGACTATATACACCTAATCCATATATGGCTGATGTTATACCAACAGCAGTACCAGAAAACATTGCAAAACTTTGTACAAGAGATAAGTGTTTGAAATTTATACTTTTTTGAAAAAGTGCTTTTTGGACAACGCCAAAACTTACAATAATGAAATTGATTGATATGAGTTGAATCATATTTTCTATACGTGCATCCTCAAAAAATATAGCTATATTTTTTGAAAAAAGTATTAAAAGAGCACTTAATATAAAACCAATAAATAGGTTGAAGTAAAATACACTTGATAAGAGTTTATTGGATGGGCTTTCCATCTGTATGAGTGCTGGCGCAGTACCCATATCACTAAAAATTGCTAAAAATCCAATAAGTATCATTAATATTGCAAATATTCCAAAATCATCTGGTGAAAGTAGTCTTGCAAGAATTGCTATACTAACTAAGGATAAAATTTGTCTAAAAATATTTGCAAAAGCAACCCATTTAACACCAGTTAAAACTTTATTTTTAAGACTCATCTATCTATATATTCGTTTGAATAATTTATGTATCATACTGCTTTTTAATAGCCAAGGTTTTTTTATTATTTCTTTTAGAATTATAGATTTAATTTGTTTTTTATGATAGTTGTCTTGCAATATGGCATAATAAAAGTAGTAAGGTTTTATATTTTGTCTTGTTGTTAAGTTTATTAATTTAGTGATACTAGATTGCTCAACATTTTGAATAAAATAGTTAAAGGCATCATCAAGTTCATCAAAATATTTAGTTTTACCTTCTTCTTGACCAGATGTTGATGCATATTCTCTATTTAAAACCATCTCGTCTATCATTTCAAATCTAAATCCATGCATAGCAAGATAAATCATAGTTGTTTTATCAGAAGGTGAAGCATTCATATCTACTTTGAAAAATCCACCCAGGTCTAAAAAGGATTTTCTACTATAACATGTACCTGTTGGTTGTAGTCCACCATACATAAACATCAGCGGAGCAAATTCTCCAACAACAATTTCGTTATATTTAAATCCTGCTTGGTAAATGGCTTTATAGCAGTAGTCTTTAAACATACTATGTCCCCACACTACATATTTCTTTGGATAATTTCTACTTTCAAGTTTTTTAGAAAATAGTTCTATGGTATGGTCTTCTAATGTGTCATCTGCATGACAGAAAATAATATACTGACCCAACGCATGTTTAAGACACATATTATGATTTGCAATAAGAGGAACTCTTTCATCAAGTGTAACTATTCTTATCTTCTCATCATCATACTGTGCAATAATTGCAGGAGTATTATCTGTACTAGCATCATCAACTAATAGTATTTCATAGTCAATGTCAGTTTGTTGTTTTATACATGAATCTATGGTCTTTTGAATAGTTTTTGAATTATTGTATATAGGTATTGCAATTGTAAATAGTAAGTTTGACATCTTTTCTCCTAGAATAATTTAGATTATAGCTTAAATTACTTTTTATTCATGGCTATCAATAAATTTTGCAACTTCTTCGGCTGTGAGTTTACTCCCCTTACTATTTAGATGTTCTCTGTCAGCAAAATATTCATCACCTAAATCTAATTTTTGATGAAGATCTATAAACTTACCACCATTACTTAGAGTAACTTGTTTTGTTTTTTTGATAAATTCTTCTCTTGCCATACGTATATTCTCATAAGTGTCTATCATATGTTGACGGTAAGGTTCTGCAACAAAATAGAATTGAATATTTTTAGACTTAAGGTTTTGTGACATTATATTAAGTGCACTAAAGTTCTCTTTATATAGTTTTGTATCTAAAGGAGGGGTATCATACATTTTATGATTAATATTATCACCAAACATATCTAAAGGGACGCTTCCCGTATAATCAAATAACAGTCCATGATTGGTTTTGTTATTAGCATATTTCTTTTCCCATTTCCAGTGATTTTTTATAAATTCAATTAAGTGTTTAAAAGTATACATACTATAGGTGAAATCTATAGTTTCTTTTCCTAAAAGGATATATTTTTTACTAAACTCTACTTCATTTTCTCCAAATAAAAATGTACCCGAAGTATCTTCGAATTGAGCAGAGTAAATCACTCTTTTTGTATTTGGGAAAAGATAAAAAAGTTTAGAAAGTTGTTGTATTTGTGTAGTTGTTAATCCTAGTGCAGAGAGATTAAGTACATGTTTGACTTTTTTTGATGCATTTTCTAAGACAATGCCTTGAATATTGTTAAGACCTATAGATGAACCAATAATAATGGTATCTATGTGAGATCTATCTTTCATATCTCTAACAAACTTCATTTTAGCATCAAGTGATATTCTGTGAAAAAGTGGGATAGGGTACATTTTTGAATAAAAGTAAATATATATAAATGAGCCTATGACTATACTCAAAAGAATAACAGAAAGTATTTTTACATAGGATTTATAAGTAAACATATGTGACACTCCTAAAAATTAAAATAGATAAATTCACTTTTTCTATAAAGCATAAAGATAGTTAGAAAAAGTAAAACAGTAGAAATCATATAAAAAATATTTGGCTTAAAGCTACTTCGTAGTTGCATAGAGTTTTTAAATAGTAAAATTAAAATAAATCCAGAGAATAGCCAAACAATTGTGAGTGGCTCACCTTTGATACCATTAATCCAACTTCCAAACTCTACGCCAAATTGATTGAGGAATCCAAGTTTGTTAGCTAAAGCAGCAGGGAGAACAAGCGAGCCAAAGAACATGCCATCTAATACCTTGAGTGCATCTTCCCATTCCTTAGCCCTAAAAAAGACCCAAGCAATGTTAATAAAGTTAAAAGTAATAAACCAAGCAAGGATTTTAGGAAGTGTTAAACCTACTTTTTGCCAAGCTTTGTGAATGACTAAAGCCAAACCATGTAATGCTCCCCAAAACACAAAAGTCCAACCTGCACCATGCCAAATACCACCCAGTAAGAAAGTAGCAAAAAGATTGATATAGGTTCGTGTTTCACCTTTTCTGTTGCCTCCTAAAGGAATATAGATATAGTCTCTTAAAAAACGAGAAAGTGTCATGTGCCATCTCCTCCAAAAGTCTTGAATAGATAAAGCTTTATACGGAGAGTTAAAGTTGATAGGTAACGTGATGTTAAATAGTAATGCAATACCTATAGCCATATCGGTATAACCAGAGAAATCAAAGTAAAGCTGAAAAGTATAAGAGAGTGATGTTGCCCATGCTTCAATCAATTCAAGCTTCTCTGCTACATCAAACCCATTGGTAGCCCATACGGCAAAAGTGTCTGCAATGACTACCTTTTTAAAAAGTCCTATAGAGAAGATAAAAAGACCTAGCGCTATATTCCTATAATTAATTACTTTATTACGCAATTTTGCAAACTGAGGCATCATTTCTGAATGATGAACAATAGGACCAGCTATGAGCTGAGGAAAGAAGGTAACAAAAACAGCATAGTTTAAAAAGTCATACTCTTTGGTTTCTTCTCTATACGAGTCTACTAAGTAGGCTATTTGCTGGAAAGTATAGAAAGAGATAGCTAAGGGTAGGGCAAGGTGTAAAAGAGGCACACCTGCATTAAATACAGAATTAAAATTCTCAATAAAAAAGTCAGAGTATTTAAAATATCCTAGTAACCCAAGATTGGCAATAATACCAACAGTGAGAAGACCCTTCTTGGAACAACAGTTTTTATTTCTATGTTCAAACTTGGAGAGTTGATTTCCTAAGACATAGTTAAAAAGCATAGAGATAAGTATGAGTGGTAAGTATGCTATATTCCACCAAGAATAGAAGAATAAAGAAGCAAAGACTAAAAAGCCTTTACTCGCTTCCGTCATATGCTTTTTATTCAGATAAAAATAGATAAAAAAACTTAGTGGCAAAAACATGAATATAAATTCATAGGAATTGAATAGCATGTAGGATTACCCTT
>Ga0256824_10000373_pt1 | contig 17022 bp, 16 predicted proteins | sample CV67metaG_FD_191570 | JGI IMG/M metagenome (GOLD analysis project Ga0256824, IMG submission 191570) | Hydrothermal vent microbial communities from East Pacific Rise, Pacific Ocean - CV67 | ecosystem: Environmental > Aquatic > Marine > Hydrothermal vents | place: Pacific Ocean: East Pacific Rise...
GAGCTGAGAAGTTAAGAATAATGAAAGAAGATATGAAAGCGTCTGATGCTGTTCGTATTCAGTATGCATCAACGTATGCACAAGTAAGTAATTATTGGAAATATTTTATTGGACAAAGCGCTCAATTACAAAAGAACAACGTTTGGAATAAGAAAAAAGCGATTGAAAAGCAGTTTGCAGCTTGGGTTAATCTATCTGAAGACCGTAAAAAAGAATATGGTATGGTATTAAATGATATGGAGAAAGCTTATCAGGTGTTAACTAAAAATAATCCAACTAAAGTTTACTTTTTTGAGGCTGTTTATTCTGTTGGTATTAATAAATTTATGATAGCTCATTCTAGATTATTTACTGAATTAAGTAAAGAAAATCCAGATGAAGAAAAGGTGGCTAAAATGATGGATTATTATAAAAAGTCATATAAAGGTTTTTTTGAATCATTTAATTTTGAAACAGAAAAAAAGATACTAATTAAATTATTTGAAATGTATTTAAATAATGTACCTAAATCGCAACATTCTGAGCAGTTAAAGTTAGTTTGGCAAAAAAACAAAACCAATTTAGAGCATTTTGTTACCCATCAAATGCATATCTCTGTTTTTACAGATGAAAAAACGTATGAAGCATTTTTAGAAAATCCAACTAAAAAAGCAATGGAGCAAGATCAGTTATTTTTGTTAAATAATGACTTATTAGCATTCTATAGACAATTAATTTATGGTGAAGAAATGTCAAAAGCACAAGATCGATTAGATGTAGCAAACCGTTTATTTGTAAAAGGATTAAGAGAAATGAATCCGGATAAAAAATACTATCCAAATGCGAATTCAACATTAAGAATTTCTTATGGTAACATTGGGTCATACAGACCCAAAGATGGAGTTATTTATGACTATTACACAACAATAGATGGGTTAATGGCAAAAGAAGATTCTACAAATGACGAGTTTATTGTTCCTGCTAAATTAAAGGAATTATTTAAAGCTAAGGATTATGGTAGATATGGTCAAGACGGTACCTTAAGAGTAAACTTTATATCAAACAACGATATTACAGGAGGTAACTCTGGTAGTCCAGTAATGAATAAGAAAGGACATTTAATTGGATGTGCTTTTGATGGTAATTGGGAAGCTATGAGTGGTGATGTTGCTTTTGAAGATGAACTACAAAGAACAATTAGTGTTGATATTCGTTATATTTTATTTATAATTGATAAATATGCTGGTGCAACTAATTTAATTGATGAAATGACTATTATTGAATAGGAGTTAAATTGACATTAATAACAAAACGCCATTAAAACTATTGTTTTAATGGCGTTTTTTAATTTCAAAAAAAAGCAAACCGATAAGCCGAGTTCTGTCAATTCATTTTACAATGAACAGCCTTGTCATTTATCTAGCCCTAAATTCACACTTAGGATCAAGCCATCTACCCTCCAAGATCAACCGATTAAGTCTCAAGCCTTGGTTTACATGATGTTTCAGCCCATAAGGTTTACACTGCCCTCAAATGTCACCACTGAGGCGGTGCGCTCTTACCGCACCTTTTCACCCTTACCCTGTAAACAGAGCGGTATATTTTCTGCTGCACTATCTGTCCACATTACTTAAAATATGTCCTTCCCGTTAGGAAGTATGGTAATCTATGCTGCTCGGACTTTCCTCCCTCAAGAATATTGAGGGCGACAAAGTGGTTTGCTTTTGTGCAAAGATAGAAGTTTAAAACAAAAAAAATCTCAATCGCCGAAACAATTGAGATAAAATATTAATTTTGATTTACTTTACAATAAAAGGGCGTGTATTTTCTTTATTCTTAGAAATTAATTTAACAAAATACATTCCTTTTGGCCAATTAGATACATTGATTATATGATTTTGGCTAATTATTTTTGAATACATTAATTTGCCTTTTACATCTACAATTCGTAATGTACTTTCTAAGTTATCTTTTATAGATATCGTTATTTTATCTATTGATGGATTTGGATAAACATTAAATAGTGGTGTTTTAGAAGTGTTTAAAATGGTTGCAAAGTCTGTTACAACATGATCTCTATATTCAATCGTAGTTGCGTTACCAGCTTGTGTTATAATTTTCAAAACAGGAACTTTATTGTTGTTTGTCCACCAAGAGTATTCAATTGTCTCCGGAGTCGGTAAAGCAAACCAAGCTCCTCCAAGTCCAAGTGGATCTGCGAATAGTGAATCTTGATACGTAAGGGTTGTTTTTACTCTAATAGCATCAAATGAACCGAAAGGAGTCGTTATTTGTCCCCATCCATCTACTATAGCGTTTCTTTGTTGCTGTCTTTTGAATTGTGCATCATAAGCAGGGTTCATGTCCATACTGAAAAACGAGCGTGAATACCATGTGTCATTAAATGTCATTGGGAATTCATAAACGATATCAATAGTATCAGATTTTACAGGAATTTCAATTCCATTTACTTCAACACCAATACCAACAATTTCAAGTTTTGAAGTAGATTTTTTTGAGAAAAATACTGGGTTTTCTAGCGTAATTGTTCCACCTGGTATTTCTGGCAAGTTGTTATTGATAAGTTTAGTGTAGTAATCTGAATTGTAATTAGGAGCTGTTAGCCAATTGTTAAATGATAATTGGTAAAGTGCGCTTGAATTATCGACATTATAAAATGTATCAGTTCGTTGTGAATTGGCTTCTAAATATGAAAAGTCCCACGTTTGATTTTCTCCTGTTGTATTAAAATCAAGAGCAGTTAGTTGATTGGAATTACTAATTATACAAGTGTCACTCCCATTTGGCATATCTCCACTGTTAATGGTTACTTGTGAAATTGAATTTTGAGTTAGTATTAATAATCCTAATCCTAAAATATGTTTAATATTAATCGTCATTGTTATTAATTGATTTTAATATGAAAAGTACCTTTCATATTTGTTAAATTTAAGATTTTTGAGTTGTTAAGTGTTTTTAATTGAACATTAAAAACAACATTTAATTTAACAAAACTAATTGTTTGTGTCGTAGCATCAAGTATATACTCAATATTCAATATCTTAAATTGGTTAGATAAGTTTTCTGTATTATATGCTGACGTATATTTTTCTCCTTGGTGATTGACTTCAATAAGTATATTACTATAATTATTTTCAATAACATCTTCAGAACAGTAACTAGGAGTTATTTCCCAGATTAAATCTTCATGATAGTAGATTAAAGTAGAATATGAAGCTGTGTTTTCATCTGTGTCAGTAACTTGATGAGTGATGGTGTGTATACCATTTGAAACACTGGCAGAGTCTGTTAAATTTGTACTTGTCAAACTTCCATCAATTAACCATTGGCTAGAAGTATTTGAGTTCTTCGATTTAAAAATCAGTTTATTATTCAAGCTTTCTAAGTTGAAATATGGATTAAGTATTTCATCTTTAAATCCAACTTCTACGGGTATAGTATATATTTCAGAATTAATATTATTAAAATTAAAACCTACATCATACTTTCCGTATTCGTTTAATTCAATTTCGTTTCCATTAAAACTGTTTCCGTTTACAGTTATTTTTGTGTAATTTTCTTGATTAGAACCATTTGAAAAATCGAAAGACTTACAAATAGGTTGGTGAACAATGAAGTTAGTATTTACATTTTCAATTGTTTGAATACCTAAGTTAGATAAAAGCAATTCGGGTGTTAGAACTATTAGTTTTATTTCAAATCCGGTTTCTAAATCAGAAATTGTTGAACTATATGCTTCCACACCATTCATATTGTAAGGTGCATCAGATATAAATACAGTTGTATCATTCACGTATAAATTTAAGCTATCTCCATTCATCAATCCTTCTAACAAATAAATAGGGTCGTTTGCTTGGGAAGGGTCTATAGGTGGTTCTATTTTTTTACAAGAGAATGTAAAAAGTATAGCTATAAAAAGAAGAGTTAAATTTGTTTTTTTCATTAATGTGTGGCAAAAATATTATACTTTAATCCTAATAGAATAGAAAAATCTCTATTCATTTTTGTGTTTCTTAGATAAGAGTTATTTGTTTTATCTACTGTTCCAAATTTGGTATCAAATAAAAGTGAAAATTTTCTACTAATTTCATACTCATAACCAATTCCAAGAGTAATGTCAATTGTATTAATACCTTTATTTATACCCCAATTACCATTAATATTATTATGTACAATAGTTTCTAAGTTTGATTTATATTTCATTGCTATTTTTGATGTGATTAGTTTATCTAACCCAAATGCAATTTTGATTTTATGATTTGAATTTATTCTATAAAATAGATTAATACTTGACGAGAGATATACTAAGTCTTTATATGTCATTTTAGCCCACATGTGATCAACTCCTCCATGGTTTTTGTGGACTGAATAGGTTTGTTCAAATTCTAGATCATTTAAACTCATATGATAAGCTCCTGTCTCAATACCGAATTCGAACTGGCGTAATCGTTTTACAGGTTTAAATCTGTAATCAATGTAAAGTGCATTCCTTGAACTAAAGGTTGTTTTATTGTCTGTAAAAACATTTCCAAGACCTTTTTCAAACTTTAGTCCTAATTCATGTATTGGTTTAATATTAATTAACGTAATTTTTAAAAATTGCAAATCATTTTTAAGTGTATTAGTATTAACTAAGTTAACGTCTCGTTCTTTAATTTTTGAAATTGGAAGGAATGAATAGTTCAGTATCGCGTTTTTATTAAGAACTAAATCTGTATTTGTGTGTTTTGAATCTTTTTTAAGAGCACTTTGAGTAGAAAATGAGTTATTATTTTGCTTACTATTTAATGGTGCTTTCAAATTCGTGTTTTCATGAGATACAAAACCGTTTGTAGTTTTGTTTAATTGATTTTTTGTCGGTATTAATTCACTAAGTTGAGTTGAAATGGTATTAGAATTTATTCTGTTAGATTCTAAATTCGTATTATGTCTTTTAGTTTTATTTAGTTCGACTACTTTAGATGAAATTCTTTTTTTATTAGATTGAAGGTTCGATTGTTTCTGACTTTCTTCAGACAATTCCAAGTTTTTATTAATTAATACTGTCTCATTTGATTGATGATAAGTGTTGAAGTTTAAACCAATAACCGAAAATAGTATTAAAAAAGCGGCAACAGAACTCCATAAAAAGAAAAACCCATTTCGCGTATCTCTGTTTAAAAGTTTTTCAGCTTCATTCCAATATTCAGATTTATATTCATGATGTAAACCTTCATCTTTTAGTGCAATATTTGCAGCATTCCAATAGGCTGATTCATAATTTGCTTTTGTAGAGTTTGCAGCACTGACAAATGTTTCGTTTTCAAACAAAGTATTTTCCTTACTTTTAAAATCTGTAAAGTAAGTAGCGGCATAATTAGTTTTTACAGTTGAACTTGCTTCTATAAAGGCGTCATCTAAAAAGGCATCATCAAGACAGTTAAAATCAATATTAGGTGCGGCAGCAGTATCTTGGGCAGCTTCAATAAATGAATTGTCTAGAACTGAATCATCTAACATTTTTTCAGCAAATTGCCAATTCTCGTTAGAATAATTATAATCTAATTCGCTTTCAATAGAATTGAAACGTTTGTCCATATTTTCAAAAAACTTATCCATTCATCCACACACTTTCGTTCTCCGCTTTTTGAAGCTTTATAACCATTTCTCTTAATTGTTTTCTAGCATTAGAAAGATGCCATTTTGAAGTTCCATCAGAAAAGCTTAACATATCTCCAATCTCTTTATGAGAATATCCATCTATTACGAAAAGATTGAATACTTTACGAGACACATCTGGTAAACGTTTTAACATTCCCATAATTAAATCCGTTTCTAATTTACTCCATATTGAATTTTCTACTTTCGCAGATTTAATTTCTAATTCTCTGTCTGTTTCTTTAATGTCAATTAATTGAGTGTAATTTTTTGTTTTTCTAAACTCATCAATAATTGTGTTTTTAATAATTCGCTTTACCCAAGCTTCAAACGGGGCTTCACCAATTTTATCTAGATTTTTACAGATTTTCACAAAACCAATATTCAAAATATGACGGGCATCTTCATCATTTTTATGATAACGTGCGCACATAGGCATTAGTTTTACATAACACCATTCATAAAGCTTTTCTTGGGCTCTACGGTCATTTTTTTTACAAGCTTCTATTATTTTTTTATCTATCATTAATTACTTCCAAATATAAAAAAATAACTGACCTTACCTAAAATAAGGTCAGTTTGAATAAGTAGTTTTATTCTCCCATGTTGTAATAAACCCAAAACAACAACACAGATTACATAATAACTAACGGTAATGATTACCTTTGGGTTGGAAAAAAATGAACTTTTATGAAATTATTTATTTTAAGGCATGGAAAAGCTGAAAGTGCAACGCAAGGTGTAAAAGATTTTGATAAAAAATTAGCAGAAAATGGCATTTTGCAATCCGTTAAAATTGGTGATTTTTTGAAAGATAGTGAGATTACTCAAATTATATGTTCTTCAGCAGTTAGAGCTTCAGAGACTGAAGCGATTGTGAATGAATTTTTAAAAATTGATAATGTGTCTTATGTGGATGAATTATATTTAGCAAGTAGTGAAATTATTAAAAATAGGATTTGTAATTTAGCAATTGATCAAAATGTACTTTACATTGGTCATAATTTTGGAATTTCTGATTTTGTTAGCGAACTTAGCGGTCATTCACTAAATATGACAACCTGTATGTTAGTAGAGCTAGATATACAAGTAGATGATTGGACACTTTTGTCACGTGATACCGGTGTTTTAAAGCAAATAACAGAACCAAATCAATTATAATTGAAACCAATAACAGATAAAATAATTTTAGGTATTGATCCAGGAACTTCAGAAATGGGATATGGATTGATACATGTGAAAGGTAAGCAATTAAGTTTAATCAATTTTGGTATTATTCATTTAAGTAAAATAAAGTCACATCCAGATAAATTAAAACGAATTTTTGAACGTGTAGATCAATTGATTTTAGAATACAAACCAGACGAAATGGCTATTGAAGCTCCTTTTTTTGGTAAGAATGTACAATCTATGTTAAAGCTAGGCAGGGCACAAGGAGTTGCAATTGCTGCTGCATTAAATCGAAATATTCCTTTTGAAGAATATGCTCCAAAAAAAATAAAGCAATCAGTAACTGGAAGTGGTAATGCGTCAAAAGAACAAGTTGCTGCCATGTTACAACGCCTTTTGAATATTAAGGAATTACCAAAGTATTTAGATGCTACTGATGGTTTAGCTGCAGCGGTTTGTCATTACTTTCAAGGTGGAATAGGGCTACACAATAAATCAACCTCAGGTAGTTGGAAAGGTTTTATAGGTGCTAATCCTAAACGAATAAAATAATTTTTAAAACTCTAATAGTTATAGATTATAAAAAAATAAATTATTTGAATTGGTATATTTATTAGTAATAACAAAGTCGTTAAAAACGTATTACTTCTGTGGTCTGAATTTGCAATTGCATTTAATAATAGTACGGCCAAGGTTCCTAAATTTAAAAATGTTGAGATTAAAAAATAAACAAAAGCTAAAATCCCGATTAGAATTGGACTGTTGAATAGGAAGTATAATAGAAATAAAAATGTTCCAAAACCAAAACTAAGTATGGCTATAAGTTTCCCAAATTTATTAATGCTAGATGCTTTCATTAGTGCAAAATACTAAAAATATTAGCATTAATGTTCGTTTTTCAACATTTTTTTAGAAATATATGAACTAAGGATTAAACCAATGAAGCCTGATGAAATTGAGGTGGCAATGAATTGGCTGCTATTTTGACAATCTCGAAGGTAAATGACGAAAAATGAAATAAGTAGAGCGGGAATCCAAAATTTAAGAGGATTTGACTCCGTCTTATGTGATTCAGTAGGCATTTTATAAATGAAATAAAGTATATACAGTCCACCAAATACACTACTCCACATTTGTAAAAATTGAAACAAAATAACGTCTTTGTTAAGGAAGTGAAAAGAGTCTAATAAAATCGGTAAATACCCCTCAAAAAATCCTTCTTTATGTGTAAAACTGTCCCACAGTAAGTGTGAAAATACTCCAATTCCAGCAGACATAGTAACAGTAATCAAATTTTTGAATGTAAATAATTTATGATTTTGATATTTAAATCTATTAAAACGTGAATAAAAAAAAGAAGTCGAATTGTTTATCAATGGTGTTTTAACAATTAATTGAAACATAAAATAAAGAAGTAGTGTTAAGGGGATATTAAAATAAAAAATGGCCCAAAAATCGTGACTATGAGTTCGTATCATATCCATTCTTAAAAAATATTCAAAATCAGGAGCAGTACTACCAATAATTAGGGCAGATGTCGATAATTTTTTTGATTTAGTTAATGGTAATATAATGGCTGGATGACAAAAAGTAAATGGCATAATGGTTTGTTTTTAAATGGTTATGTTTAATGAGTTTCTAAGTTCGTTTAGATTAGAGGTTGCAAAGTTTTGTAAATCGACATATTTTAATTTTTCAGCCATTTTCCCTTTTTTATAATCAACTTTAAGTTTAACTATCACTTCTGGTACAAATAGTGAACAGGTTATTAAGTAGATTATTCCTAGTAGGTTATAACTTTTATTCCCTATTAAAAAGGCATGTAACTTTAATTCATCTTCAATTTTCATTTCATAATTCAAAAGAATATGCTTCATGTCATGACGGATAAGTTTTGATTTAAAAGTTAGATTGTTTTTATCCAAATAGCTGAACAGTGAGTAACCTAGAGTGTCTTTATTCATTTTGGAACAATCATCTAAAGTATACTCCCACGCTCTATTTTGTAACAGAAGGTCGGAAAGATGGGTTGCCTTTAAACTTAACCATTCAATCAGTCGCCATCTAAAATTCAATCGTACCATGTGTTCCTTCCGTTATAATCATTATTAATTAATGGAACATAGTTTTCTAACCTTTGTTGGGCTTTATAATCATTCCATTTTAGTGACGGAAAATTTTTCCAAGTAGAAACTTTGTTTCTTTTGATGTAGTTAATTTCATAATCTAATTTTTTATATAAGTCAGTGTCTGATTCAGGATGTTTTTTAAAATAATCAACTAGTTCTGGATAAGTACTATATCCTAAACTATAATTGTAATCTAAATCAATTCTTGATTCTTCAAAATGGTCAGTGTTGAGATTATATGATATTATAATTGAATTCCAATTTACTAAACTATAAGCTACTAAAAAGGAAACAAAGCTAAAAGAAACTCGTTTTATCAAAAACACAAAAGTTTTAGTATTTAACACTTTATAAAGTGTAAATAGTAAACCTATGACACAAAGAGCTAAGTAAATAAAAACGCCAATTCTTTTATGAGTTAATCCCCATTCATTAATGTAATTAAAGTTTTTAAGACTATTAAAAAAAGTAATAACTAAATTTAAAACTAACCATAAAATAGTTAAAGTTTTAATGGTTTTATTCTTAGAAAAATTTAATGCGCCCCTATAGATAAAACCGACTATTAAAATAACCAATAAAATTGAGGTAATCAATACGTTTATTCCTTGATGAACAGATTGAGAATGTGTTAATTCAGAATCTATGTCCATTGAAAATAGGGTAGTAGCATCAATAATCAAAAAGGCAATTAATAATACATTCAAAGTTACCAAAAGAAGTGTCGCCATTTTTTGTTCTGTACCCGTGCCAATACTTTTTTGAAAAGAATCAGAATAGTTAAAGTCAACACTATTTATAGTGTTTAAATCCCAATTTTCGGAATTTTGATACTTATTGTATAAATAAAATCCATACAATAAAAAGCTTAAAACAACATATAAAAGTATAAATGGCCATTCAATAAATTCTAAGTTTAAAAATTGAGTATATTCTTCAAATTTTGGATTGGCTATCTGATATAGTTTTAAAAAAATAAGTACTATAATAAGTGGAGTTCCATATAAGAATACGGATTTAAGAATTTTGTTTTCGGTTTTGTTTTGGGTATTATTAATAACTACGGCTTCCTTTTTTTTAGGTGAAACAAATCTTGCAATACCTAAAGTAAACGAGAAAAAAGTATGTGAAAGTGTGAATGGAAAACTGTAATTTGAATTATAGTTAACACTTATAAAATTAAACCCTGTTAAAAAAAATAATAGTCCTCCTAAATAGGTGTGAGATAAAAATATACTTAGCCCAGAACCAGTCCATAATAATGCACTTAACCACCATTGTTTATTTTTTTTTGTTTGCGTTGTAAATGTTAAATACCCAACACTTAAAAGTGAAATAATAAAAATATTAAATCCTGAATGTTGTTTATACAGTAGAAATGTAAAGATTAAAACTAATATAAAATAGGCAATTTTTAATTTTTTGTTTGTTTTTTTTAAGCTCATGGTTTTTAGTTTAAATTGATATAAATGATAAGTAAATGAATACTATTGGAATGTTTAATAGCATAATAAATAAAGTTTTTAGTAGTTGTATTTTTTCTGTCAGATCAGCAAAAAACAGTTCAATAAATACAAAAAACAACAATAAAGAGTTTGTTATAAATGCGATAATAACATATATAAATCCAATACTTACAAGTGTACTTAAGGTTGTAAGTTGATAGCCTAGAAATATGAGCGTCCCTATAACAAATGAAATGAGTGCTGTTGATTTTGCTATTTGTGATGTTTTTCTTTGTTTCATTTTTTTAATGTTTAAAAGTGCTTTGAGTTTCAAAGTGAAAATGTAAAAAAAATCATAATCCTTTTATTAATTTTTCAAGTGCATTAATGTGTTGTTTAAATGTTTGTTTTCCTAATTCAGTAATCTTATATGTGGTCATTGTTTTTTTTCCAATAAACCCTTTGTTTATAACAATAAAGTCAATTTTTTCTAAGCCATTAATGTGTGATGCTAAATTACCATCTGTTAAGTTTAATTGCTCTTTTAAAGATTTATAATCCACCCAATCGCTTACCATTAGAATAGACATTATGCCTAATCTAACTCTGCTTTCAAATGCTTTATGTAGATGATCTATTTTACTCACTATGTTAAGTTCTATCGTATTTATAATACATGATTGATCCGTATATGATATGTAATACACCAAATCCAAATGCCCAAAAATATAAACTATATTCAAAATTATCTGCATAATAGGCGGATAAAAGTCCTAAGACCAGTTGACAAATCGCTAAGTATTTAATTTCAGGGTGTACATACTTAGATGCATTAAGCAATGATAACCCATAAAACATTAGAGTAGAGGCGCCAATAATTCCATAAAACCCTTTTAAATATAGAATGAGAGAAAAAGCACCTCCAAATGCTAAAGGCAATCCTAAACTCCACGCTAATTTAAAAGAAATAGGAGTGAACAAGTTATGTTGTTTCTTTTTTGCTGACAAATAGGTGAATAAAAACCCAAAACTAACAGCAAGTATTAATATCAAAATTGCAATTATTATAAGCTTGAATTCTAAAGCTGAACTTTTTTCTTTCATAGACCCAATTGCCATATAATGATATGCTTTGACAGAAAATGTATTAATTGTATACCAAGCGTAAGTTGATCCAATTAAGGCTATAATACCAGCGCTTATTCCAGATAGTCCACTCAATGATAAAAACTTACTTGAAGTTTCCATCATTTTTCTTATTTCTTTTAAATCGTTTACTGGATTAGTTGTATTCATAAAAGTACTTTGAGGTTCAAAGTTAATTATTTTATTTTAAGCGCACTATTATTTTAACATTTATTTTGAATTTTCAGGAAAATGGTAACCAAGAAAAACCTCAATTAAGTTAATAATTGAGGTTTGTAATATGATGTAATATACTACTTATTTTTTCTTGAATTCAAAAATATCACCATCCTTTGTCATTTTTAAATCCTCACCTGATAGATCAGTAATTTTAAAAGTTCCAGATGTCATAATAGAGTCTAATAGTGTTGGATTAGCTGACGTTTCATTTGGTTTAAACTCTAATTCTGTTCCTTCACTACTAACTTTAAACAAACCTGTACTGTTGAAGGTGTTTGGTTCGTTATCAAGTTTAATTGACGTATTCATTGTACAGTATTCATTATCCTCTAATTCACATTCGTTAAATACAAGTGTTAACTCACTAAAAGCAGCTAGATTCACAGTTGGTTGACTAGCTAAAATTAGTTTATGTGATTTCCACTCCCCATCCAAACTCTTAACTGCACTTTGATTTTTGTTACAAGAAATTACAGCTACTGCAATTAAGGTTATTATTACTATATTTTTCATAATTAGTTTACATTTAAGTAACTGTAAAGTTATAGAAAGTTTTATTAAAAAAAATAAAATTAACTTGATTTAATATTAGGTCTTCTTTTTTTTATCTTTCTTAACATGTAGAAAATATCTAAAATCTATGGTTAAGTAACTACCATTTATTAAGTCTCTGACTACGGTATTGGCACCTTCTCGTTTCCATGCCATTGTAAATTGCATAGTGTTAGAAAAAGGTTGATTGTATGTGGCTCCTAAATAAAAAGCACCTTTCTTTTTAGTTCTGTATTCGAAACCGAAATTTGCATTAGCGCCAAATTGAATCCACTCGGTTCTAAACCCTCTGAATTCAAAAGAGTTTTCAATATCAATGAGACCAGAAGCTGAAATTGCAGATGGGTAAAAGTCAAAATTTATACCTCCAGAAGCATTCATGTGTAATTTGTCTGAAAGCTTTATGAAAATTAAAGCAGAAACTGGAATTTGATAATTAATATAACCAACGCTTAAATCTTGAACTTCATTAAAACCAGCATCATTAGCTTCATAGTGTAGATTAAATCTACGTTTTGTGAAATTAATTCCAGTTTCTAAAGCTACATTGTCTATAAAATAATGCCTCATAACCATTCCAAATGAATAGCCAACTTTTTGCTTTGATTGTGAGTGAAATACGGGTAAACTATCAAAATTTCGTTCATATTCTCCAATGAATTTATTTGGGATAATTGGTTTGAATTGAAAGCCAAATATATTTTCGCCTTGCTGTGCAACAGCACTTAAGGATATGAAAAAGATGAAAACTGAAAGAATTAATTTTGTCATAGAAACAACTTTGTGCAAATATAGTAAAGTATAATTGATTATTTATTCGGTTAACTAAATAGGGTGGGTACTAAAATCAATACTTTTATAGTTTAGTACTTGTCGCCCCATAAATTCTTAATCGTAGTTTCAATAGCTTGTTCTCTAGCAGAGCTTCCTGCTTTATAAAATGAAGTGCCACTTATTTCGTTAGGCATAAATTCTTGGGCTTCAAAATTATTTTCTCCGTTATGTGAATATTTATAACCTTTTCCATAACCCATTTCTTTCATTAATTTGGTTGGAGCATTTCTTAAGGGTAATGGAATTGAAAGCCCTCCTGTTTCTTTAACTAATTCTTGTGCCATGTTAATGGCCATATATGCACCATTTCCTTTTGGTGAAGTAGCTAGGTAAATTACACATTGAGATAAAATCAATCTGCTCTCAGGGAATCCAATAATACTAACCGCATTAAAACAATTATTAGCCATAATTAATGCATTAGGATTTGCTAAACCAATATCTTCTGAAGATAGTATTAACAACCTACGGGCAATAAATTTAGGGTCTTCTCCGCCTTCAATCATTCGTGCTAACCAATATACTGCTGCATTTGGATCACTCCCTCTAATCGATTTTATAAATGCAGAAATAATATCATAATGTTGTTCGCCGTTTTTATCATAAATGGGAAGGTTCTCTTGTATGATGTGCATGACCGCTTCATTCGTTATTACAATAGATTCTCCTTTAATTTGCTGCACAACAATTTCTAAAGCATTTAATAACTTCCTAGCATCTCCGCCAGATACTTTAATTATGGCTTCTGTTTCTTTTAGGTCGATTGTTTTTTTTGACAGTTCAATATCTTTAAGTATTGCTCTGTCTAATAATAGTGTTAATTCTGCCTTTGTATGATGTTGTAAAGTGTAGACCTGACTTCTTGATAGTAGCGCTGAAATCACTTCAAAAGAAGGGTTTTCTGTAGTCGCGCCAATCAATGTTAATGTACCTTGTTCAACTGCTCCCAATAAACTGTCTTGTTGAGATTTAGAAAATCTATGAATTTCATCTATAAAGAGAATTGCATTTTGATTTCCAAATAGCCCTTGGTTTTTAACTTTTTGAATGATTTCCCTAATGTCCTTTACTCCCGAATTTATAGCACTTAAAGAATAGAAAGGTCTGTCAACAGTATTTGCTATTATTTGTGCTAAGGTTGTTTTTCCAATTCCAGGAGGTCCCCAAAAAATCATAGAAGGAACATTTCCACTTTCTATTGCTCTACGTAATCCACTATTTTCACTTAAAATATGAGTTTGACCAATATAGTCATCAAGTGACTTTGGTCGCATACGCTCTGCTAATGGAATGTGGTTCATGTTGAATTGAGTTAATACATTACAAAAATAATAACATTTGAATAACAAACATAAATCTGTTAATAGTTTATTAATAAAAACCAATAGTATGACTCATAATAGCTTATTTTTGAAGATAAAGCGTAAAAAGAATATTATGGCTAAAAAGTCAAGTGAAAAAGGTACTAAAAAAACAACTTCTAAATCAACAGCTAAGGTTAATTTTTTAAAGCCCATTGTCGATTTATTTAAAGTAGGGAATAATAGATTGAGATTAAGTATTGGTTCAATTTTAGGTTTAATGTCTATCTATCAATTACTCTCTTTTTTATCTTATTTTTTTTCTTGGAAATCAGATCAAGATAAAATAATAAATACAGGATTCATAGATTTTATTTTTTTGGGGGAAGAGGTTGAAATTAATAATGCACTAGGAAAGTTTGGTGCATGGATATCACATACATTTATACATGAATGGTTTGGGATATCATCCTTCATTTTTCCTTTTGTTTTTTTAATCTTAAGTGTTTATTTATTGACTAAAATTAGAATTTTACCATTAAAAAAAACGTTAGCGATTTCAACTGTTTCATTAATTATTATAGCCTTGGTATTAGGTTTTTTTACAACGGAAAGTTCATTTCCTTATGGAGGTGAATTTGGTTTTCAATTTAATGGATGGTTAAAAACTACTGTTGGTACAATTGGAGCTTTTTTATTTCTGATTGTATTAGTATTTATAGCAGTAGTTATATTGTTTAATCCCGATTTTAGTAAGTTCTTTACGTTTTTTGATTCTAAACCTAATGAGAATCCTAAAACAAAAGAAGATGTGATGCAAACAGCGCCAATTGGTGACTTTGTGACTGTAAATACAATAACTGATGAAGATATAAAACCTGAAATTGTAACCGAATCTGTTGATTTTTCAAAAGACTTAAAGCATTTTAAAGAAGAAGAGGTAAAGTCTTCATTAACGATTGAGGTAGAGAATGAAGATGATTTAGCTACATCAACATCCGATTTAGAGATTGAGGCACCTATTCAAGAGGCTTCAGTTGAAACTGAAACAGTTAACAAAGAGTTAAAAATAGAAGTAAAAGAAGATACAATTTTAAAGGATTCAGAAGTGGATGATAAAGTGAAAGAGTTTGGAGAGTATGATCCAACTTTAGATTTATCATCATACCAATTACCTGGTTTAGACTTACTAAATGATTACGGAGGGCATACATTAAGTATTAATAAAGAAGAGTTAGAGTTAAATAAAAATAGAATTGTTGAAGTTTTAGGACATTATAAAATTGAAATATCTAAAATTAAAGCAACCGTAGGACCTACTGTAACATTATATGAAATTGTTCCAGCTCCTGGGATTAGAATTTCAAAAATTAAAAACCTGTCAGATGATATTGCTTTAAGTTTAGCTGCACATGGTATTAGGATTATAGCACCAATTCCAGGGAAGGGAACAATTGGTATTGAAGTACCAAACGCAAATCCCGATATGGTGGCTATGCGAACTGTTATTGCGTCAGAAAAATTCCAAAATTCAGATATGGAATTACCAGTTGTATTAGGTAAAACCATTTCTAACGAAACATTTATATTTGATTTAGCAAAAGCACCCCATTTATTAATGGCAGGAGCAACAGGCCAAGGTAAGTCGGTAGGATTAAATGCGATTTTAGTATCTATTTTATATAAAAAGCATCCGTCACAAGTTAAATTTGTAATGGTTGATCCCAAAAAAGTGGAGCTAACCTTATATAATAAAATTGAACGTCACTTCTTGGCTAAATTACCAGATACTGAAGAGGCAATTATAACAGATACTACAAAAGTTGTAAATACAATGAATTCATTGTGTATTGAAATGGATAACCGTTATGAACTGCTTAAGAATGCACAAGTTCGAAATTTAAAAGAATACAATGCTAAGTTTATTTCAAGAAAATTAAATCCAGAAAATGGGCATAAATATTTGCCCTACATTGTGGTTGTAATTGATGAGTTTGCTGATTTAATTATGACAGCAGGAAAAGAAATTGAACATCCAATTGCACGTTTAGCACAATTAGCCAGAGCCATTGGTATTCATTTGATTGTGGCCACACAAAGACCATCTGTAAACGTAATTACAGGTATGATTAAAGCCAATTTTCCAGCAAGGGTAGCTTTTAAAGTGTCTTCAGGAATTGATTCTAAAACTATTCTAGATTCAACAGGTGCTGATCAATTAATAGGACGTGGTGATATGTTGATTTCATTTGGAAATGAATTAACACGTTTACAATGTGCATTTGTAGATACGCCAGAAGTGGAAGCAATATGTAATTTTATTGGTGAACAACGCGCATATCCTACAGCATTAGAATTACCTGAATATGTTCCAGAAGGAGAAGAAAGTAATTTGTCTGCCGCAGATATGGACGAAAGAGATTCGTTATTTGAAGAAGCAGCTCAAATTTTAGTGACACATCAACAAGGTTCAGCGTCTTTATTGCAACGAAAATTAAAAATTGGTTATAATAGAGCAGGTAGAATCGTTGATCAAATGGAAATGTTAGGTATTATTGGTGCATCAAGAGGTAGTAAAGCAAGAGAGGA
>Ga0256824_10000376_pt1 | contig 16954 bp, 19 predicted proteins | sample CV67metaG_FD_191570 | JGI IMG/M metagenome (GOLD analysis project Ga0256824, IMG submission 191570) | Hydrothermal vent microbial communities from East Pacific Rise, Pacific Ocean - CV67 | ecosystem: Environmental > Aquatic > Marine > Hydrothermal vents | place: Pacific Ocean: East Pacific Rise...
TTTTTGTGAGTTTATATATCCTAGAACATATATTTTATTAGTATATTCTTTATTATTAATAGGTTTTTATATATAATTGTGTGTTTTAGTAGTTGTTAGTTAAGTAGTTAATATACCTTAGAAAGCTATTTTCAATAAGTACATATACAAGAGACAAACTCTACAGGATATATTAGGAAAATATCATAGTAGCATCTCATGAGTGCAAAAACAAACTTTTAAATATGTTAGATTATAAGGTTTTGGTAATTAATCTATTTAAACTCTCATCAAGCATTTGCTGATACACAGTTATACGATGAATATCGCAAGTTTGTTCTAAAAAACTACAAAATACGACACCTTCTGTAACATTTTTAAAATTCATTAAAAAAAATTAAAATTACATTATACTTTTTGTAATATTAGAATTAACTATCGACTACAACGAGTTATATTACACTTCAATACTAGATAAATACGGAGACTACAGGGAATCAAGAAGAAGACCGCATCATACAAGTAGGTGCGATGATTGTACATAGCAAAGAGAAAATAGATGTTTATAATGAACTCTGCTTTGCAGAAACACCTATATCTATTGAAGCTATGGAAGTACATAACATCACACCTGATGTCATAGAAAACCAACCACCCTACAATGAACTTGAATTTTCTAAAAAACTTGAAGCCTATAATCAAGAAGAAAACTACCTCATAGCACATAACATTAATTTTGATTTATCCATGGTTGAGAAAGAAGGATTTGAAAATGCTTACACACTCATAGATACACTGCGCTGTGCAAAGCACCTGCTTCCAGACAGTCCGTACCATAGACTCCAATACCTCCGCTATGCTTTAGAACTATATAAAACAGAAGGTGCAGAAGCGGCAAAGTTAGATGTGACTATTAAAGCCCATGATGCCATAGGGGATGTAGTAGTGATGAAACTTTTACTCTCCAAACTTGTTCTCCTTGCTAAAGAGCAGTTTCCTGAAGAAAAAAACCCCATGCAAACCTTGGTCACACTTACCCAAAAACCTGTACTCATGAAAACATTTAAGTTTGGAAAACACAAAGGGAAAGAAGTCTCTGATGTAGCCAAAGAAGACGCTGGTTACCTAAAATGGATGCAAGGTAATATGGAATTAGACGAAGATATGAAATTTACACTAAATTATTATTTGGGTTAAACCATTTTAAGTATAATACACCATTAAAAAATATCCTATATATTGGAGCTAACTCTATGCTAAGATTTGCACCTTCACCTACAGGTGATATGCACATAGGTAACCTACGTGTTGCCATAGTCAACTACCTTATCTCGCAACAACGTAATGCGAGTTTTCTCGTTCGGATCAACGATACAGACAAAGCACATAACATTGAAGGTAAAGACACAGAAATTATGCAAATTTTAGAAAAATTTGCACTCATCCATGAATCAGTCTTTCACCAAAGTGAACACTTACATATGCATCAAATCATGGCTATCAAACTTTTAGAACAAGACAAAGCTTTTGTCTGTACTTGTACAGAAGCAGAGGTAGAGGCTGACAAAGAAAAAGCCAAAGCCAATAATGTTGATTATCACTACTCTGGAAAATGTGAAAACAAAGACAAAGCCCAACATCTTAAACTTAAAGAGAGTGGCACACCCTTTGTCCTACGTCTCAAAAAGCCTGTAGATGACATTTGCTATCATGACCTTATTCAAGGAAATGTCTGTACCATACCTGATGTGGTAGATGCCTTTATTATCTTGCAATCAGATAATACACCTACAGATAATTTTGCCTCTGCCTGTGATGATATGCTCTCAGGTATTAGTATGCTTATACAAGAAGATGACAAATGCTTAGAGACAGCCAGACAGATACATATTAAGGAACAACTAGGCTTTGATGCTGAAGTAGCCTATGCACATATACCTGTCATCCTCAATACATCTGGCAATGCGATGTCAGAACATGACGATGTGTCTTACGTTAAATGGTTTTTTGAACAAGGATATATACCTGATGCTATCATCAACTATTTACTTTTACTAGGCAACCAACAAGTATCTCAAGAAATATTTACACTCCCCCAAGCCATAGAGTGGTTTAAACTTGAAGATATTTCAGATGTTGCTGTAGCATTTGATATAGACAAAATTCGTTTTATTAACAGAGAGCATCTCAAACGTATGGACGATAAAGTGCTCTCCTCTCTCTTTGGGTTTGCTGATGCACAAGTAGGTCAACTTGTTAAACTCTACCTTGAAGAGGCAAGTACCATTAATGAACTAGCCCTCAAAATACGTCCTATCTTTGCACCAAAAGTCTTTGAGGGTAAATGGAAAGAAGAGATGAAAACCCTACAAAAAATCATCACAGATGCCCCAATGATAAACGATTTTAACGAATTTAAAAGCTACATTATAAAAGAATCAGGACTTAACGAAGAGAGCCTTACAAAGCCTCTTAGATGCTTACTCACAGGAGCAGAGCATGGACCTGAACTTTCAAATATTTACCCACTCATCAAATCATACTTACTGGAGATTGCCTCATGAATGCCCTACTTTATGCCCTTATACAAACACTACACACAGTGATTAATCTTTATATTTGGATTATTATCATTAGTGCTTTACTTAGCTTTGTTAGACCTGACCCCTATAACCCTATTGTACAAATACTTAACCGTTTGACTGAACCTGTCTTAAACTTTATTAGAAAAAAGATACCTTTTGTTATTTTCTCTGGTATGGATTTATCACCTCTTGTAGTCATTTTAGGACTACAACTACTCGATAATTTCATGATGCGTGCAATACTTGGATAAGTCTATTATAAAAACTTTTTTATCGGTATTGCTTTTCACCTCCATTTTTAGCCATCAGTCACTTGAAGCAAAAGCACTTAGCTTTTCGAAGGTACATAAGATGCCCAAAAGTGTGGAAAAAGATTATTATATTTGGCGATTATTGATACAATCAAGTACTACCCCTATAGAAGCACGTAATATTATTAAGGAAGCAAATCATCTTAACAAAAAACTACGTACCTCATTCAAAAAGAAAACAGGTTTTAATGCCCCTGCTGTTCATGGTACTAGGGACATAACACCCGACCATATTTGGAAAAATCGTAGTAAAGCAAATAAGTACTTTAAAAAAGCTCTTGCTCTACTTAGACAGAAAAAGACAAAAATGGCTACTAGTTATTTTGATGCAGCAAGAAAACACTACAGAAAAAGACATGAAATTGACAAAACACTTTTTTGGCTCTATTTAAGTACTAAAAACAATACATATCTCAAACACTTGCAGGCAAGTCATAGTCCAAATATTTATACGCTCATTGCAGCAGATACGGTAAAAGGTAAGTATCCTAAAACTATTACAGAAAGATTTAGAAAACGTCGTGGCTTTGGTTTTGATGTTAAAAATCCTATTACATGGGCAAAAGTAAAAGGTAAAATGAAACACAGTTCACCTTCACAAATTTCACACCTTGCCAATAAATATGCTTCTCAAGACAGTATCGGTATCTATACCTATTTAAAAGCAGAAGCAAGTCAGCATAAGAAATCCTATTTCCCTATGCCCTATAGAGATGCTATGAAACGTATGTCAGCTAAACGACAAGCACTCATATATGCCATTGCAAGACAAGAAAGTCGTTTTGTTCCTGCTTCTGTCTCCCGTTCTTTTGCTCTAGGAATGATGCAGTTTATGCCATTTTTAGTCAAACATATAGCCAAACAAAAAGGCTATAAGATGGACTTAGATGAAATGTTCAATCCCTATAGAGCCATAGAATTTGCAGACTATCACTTAAACTATTTAAACAAATATCTTTACCATCCTCTTTTTGTTGCTTATGCGTACAATGCAGGTATAGGTTTTACTAGAAAACATTTACGAAATAGAAATAACTTTAGAAATGGGGCATATGAACCATATATGAGTATGGAGATGATGAAAAATATTGAAGCCAGAGAATATGGTAAAAAAGTACTAGCAAATTATGTGATTTATCTTAATAAACTAGGAGTGACTACACGTATGTCCTCTTTGGTTAAAACATTAGCCACACCAAGTGTGACTGATAGATTTAGACGCTAAAAACTTTTTTTATTTAAGACATACTTCGCTACTTTTGCGAAGTATAAACTTCCTTTTCCATACACATCACTTGTCAAAATAAGGTGAAAACTCTTTTTATCAGTATGTGGGAAGTGGACCATGTAAAAAGTATTCCATTCAGAAAGAAAAGATATGTCTTTTAAATAAGGACTTTTTTCATCTAGTTTCTCTATGCTTGTTGCAGATTTACCATCAAGTGTTAAAGAAAAACCCTCTTTTGAAATATGCTGTAATTGACTCTCTTCAGCATAAAACCCAATAATAAATATTTCACTTATTTTTTCCTTTTCTCTCTTAGATAAATGGGTTGCTGTTAAAAGTACTTTAGTTACGCCATCCATTTTGAGTTGTACTTTTTCTGTGTCTTGTAGATATTTATGATATATTTTATTGTCTTGATATGTTTTTAAAAGTGCTTTTTCTTCTTTGGAACTGCAAGCAGTAAAGAGTAGCAATGCTAAAATAGATAAGAGACTCTTATGCATAGGTACTATCCTTTTAATTTACAAAAGTTTAACATAGTTTCAATAAACATTTAAGTATAATCTCTTCATTCATTTAAAAGGTTTAATGTGAGTAAAAGAGTTGCTATTGCATTTACAGGTCCATCAGGCAGTGGAAAAACTTCATTGGTTGAAAAAATCGCTACTATTCTTATTAAAAACTCGAAAGTAGCAATTATCAAAAATGACCCAAAAGATAAAGCGCAATTTGATGTAGAAGGTAAAGACAGTCACAAGTTTACACAAACTGGGGCAGAAGTCATTATTACATCACCTACACGTACAACATACTTTTCACAAAGAGAAAAAACACTTGATGAACTTGTAGATATGATAAATGATTTTGATATTTTACTTGTAGAAGGGCTCAAAACTTTGCCACTTCCTCGTATTGCCATTTTCAGGAATAGTATTGATGAAAGTTACTTTGAATGTTCTGAAGCTATTGCCATAGATAAAAGTATCAATATCAATGAATATACTATACCAAAACACATTACTCTACTTGATCTAAATAACACAACACAAATTATTGAGTGGATAAACACTCATGCTAAAACTGTATAAGAAGGAAATAAATGCAAACTATATTTAAAACCATTAAAAGCATAGCATTTGAAATAGACAATGCCATTAAAACTGAAGACTTAGGGTATTCAGACTCAGAAAATTCTTCAGGTGAAGATCAGCTCAAGCTTGATGTTCAATCTGATCTTATCATTGAAAAAGCATTTGCTTCTGTTGCTATAGTCAAAAACCTTGTTAGTGAGGAGAAAGAAGGCGTATTAGAATTAAATTCAGAAGGTACATATACTATATGTTATGATCCTTTAGATGGTTCTAGTCTTGTTGATGTAAATCTTTCTGTCGGTTCTATTTTCGGTATCTATGAGGGGGAATTAAAAGGTGCAAACCTTATTGCCTCTGTGTATGTCGTCTATGGACCTAGGGTTGAACTCGTTATCGCAGAAAAAGGTAAAAAACCTATGTTAAGTCGTGCAATAGGCAATAGCTTTAAAGAAATTGGTGAAATATCTATGCATGAAAAAGGTAAACTCAATGCACCAGGTGGGACACAGAAAAATTGGTGTGACTACCATAAAACATTTATAGATGACCTCTTTTCAGAAGGTTATCGCTTACGCTACTCTGGAGGAATGGTACCTGATTTACATCAAATCATGCTCAAAGGTGGGGGACTTTTCTCCTACCCTGGTACTTCAGACAAGCCACATGGTAAACTAAGACAGCTTTTTGAAGTCATTCCTTTTGCTTTTATGTATGAACAAGCTGGAGGACAAGCTATTAATAACAAAGGTACCAGACTAATGGACTTGATACCCTCACACCCACATGACACAAGTCCTTGTTTCTTTGGATCAAACTATGAAATAGAAGCATTAAAAGTAGCATACGGAATTAAATAATGTCTGAACAAACCCTTGATGAGTGGCAAATATCATTGGTTCAGAAAAAATCTGAACTAGAGATATGTCAAAAAAAGCAGCAAGTTGATTCATGTATGAAATGTACAAAATTACTTGAATGTGAAGTACGTGATGCTTATATTAAAGCGGTTTATGACAGTATGAGTAAAGGTAAAGGTGGTGGATTTGAGTTTTAATTAGTGGCTATTAACGCTAGTTTATCATTTCTACTCATTTTCTTTTTTATCTGATACTCTCTTTTAGATGCACTACTTCTATCTGCATGTTTTTCACTATATACTAATGTTACAGGACGTCGCACCCGTGTATATTTTGCACCTTTATCTGATGTATTATGTTCTTCTATTCGCCTATCTACTGCTGTTGTAATGCCTGTATAGAGTGTAGCATCTGAACACTCTAAAATATATACATAATAAGAGATAGTAACTAAACTTTTTCTAAATCATACATTTTAAATTGACTGGTAATAGTAGGTGCGATGAAGAGAATATCTGAAAATTCCATGGACTTAATATAACTTTTTACTTCTATAAAACCTTGTACTGTATATTCATAAAGAGTATAAGCATTTTGATTAAGTGAAATATTGTTATAGTCACTTACTTTTAAATAGTAAGTAGCCTGCATACCAATCACTTTATAATAGTAAATATTTTCAATCATGTAACATTTTTTATTTTCTATTATTTCAGTGATAAGAAGAGGTTCTACTTTACTCATAATTTTTCCTGTGTATCAATAATATTTCTAAATTTCTTTCATATTATCCCATAAGTATTACCCAAGTATTACCTCAAATATATAACCCTTACCACAGCACTATTTAGTTAAAATACATTTTATAAATTTACTCTCACAAGTAAACCCAAAACTCATTTGTTTAAGGAAACACACTATGTCAAACACTTGCGAAAAAGCCTACATCACTACCCCTATTTATTATGTAAATGACATTGCACACATTGGTCATGCTTATACCACTATTATCGCTGATACACTTGCACGTTACTCTCGCCTTTCTGGGCTTGAGACATTTTTTCTCACAGGAACAGATGAACACGGACAGAAGATAGAAGAAGCTGCCAAAAAGCGAGGTGAAACGTCTCAAGCCTATGCCGATAAAATATCAGCAACATTTAAAGACCTTTGGGATGACTTTGACATCTCTTATGATAAGTTCATTAGAACCACAGATGCTGACCATATGAAAGGTGTACAAAAAGCGTTTACTACGATGCACGCCAATGGAGATATCTATAAAGATACCTATAAAGGGCACTACTGTATCTCATGTGAGACATTTTTTCCTACTATTCAACTGGTAGACGATGAGTTCTGTCCTGAATGTGGAAAGAGTACTACTATCGTAGAAGAGGAGTCTTACTTCTTTAAACTCTCTGCCTATGAAGACAAACTCCTTGCATGGTATAACGATACGCCTGATTGTATTTTACCAAGAAGTAAAAAAAATGAAGTCATTCGTTTTGTTGAGGGTGGACTTCAAGACCTCTCTATCACAAGAACATCTTTTGACTGGGGCGTAAAGCTACCAGAAGAGATGAATGACCCTAAGCACGTAATGTATGTATGGCTAGATGCACTTATGAACTACGTGACTGCACTTGGGTATGGAACAGATGATGCAAATATGGATTTTTGGCCTGCTCGTGTTCAGCTTATAGGGAAAGACATCTTGCGTTTCCATGCTATCTACTGGCCAGCATTTCTAATGAGTCTTGGACTTCCTTTGCCTAAACACATCGCCGCACACGGTTGGTGGACACGAGATGGTGAAAAAATGTCTAAGTCTAAAGGCAATGTAGTGAACCCTAAAGAGGTAGCTGATGCTTACGGGCTAGACAACTTCCGTTACTTCATGCTTCGTGAAGTACCATTTGGTGGGGATGGTGACTTTTCCCAAAAGGCACTTATCGACCGTATCAACTCTGATTTGGGGAATGACCTTGGAAACTTACTAAATCGTGTTATTGGTATGAGTGGTAAATATTTTGAGGGTAAAGTTGACTCATCCAATGTAGCTAAGTATTATCAAGCAGAACTAGATGAAGTACATGCTTCACTCAACAAACTAGAGCCCCTGCTTTTTGAAATGCAAATCCACCGTTACCTAGAAGAACTTTGGAGACCACTCACTGTGGCAAATAAAGCCATAGATATGTATCAACCTTGGACACTCATGAAAGAAGGAAAAGAAGAAGAAGCCATGGCACTCAATGGTCTAATCTCAGCAATACTAGCTAAAGTTTCTGTCATGCTCTACCCTGTGATGCCTGCTGTGTGTACAAAGATAGCCAATGCCCTACATTTTAGTATAGACAATCATTCATGGACAAATCTTGCCAAAGGTACAGAGCTTTTATCACCTTTCACACTAGAGAAAATAGACCCTCTTTTCCCACGTATTGAAGCGCCACTACTTACACAAATAGAACCTGAAGACAAGACCCCTCCAACAAGCTCAGGGAACGAAAAAAAGAAAAAGGTATCTGAGCCAGTTGAAGCCGAAGGAGTTGCGCTCATAGGTATAGACCAGTTTTTCCAAACTTCAATTAAAGTAGGAACCGTTGTGAAAGCTGAAGAAGTACCAAAGAGTAAAAAACTTCTTTTACTTCAAGTGGATGTGGGCGAAGTAGAACCGAGACAAGTGGTTGCAGGTATCAAAGAATGGTACTCAGCTGAAGATATGCTAAATACACAAGTCTGTGTCGTAGCCAACCTTAAACCAGCAAAACTTATGGGTATGATCAGTCAAGGTATGCTCCTTGCAGCCAAAGATGAAGATGGTCTTTGTATGATTCGCCCTGAAAAGCCTAAAACGGCTGGAACACCTATAGGTTAAGACAGTGAAAATTGAAGATATTTTAAACCTCACAGAGGGAACACTTAGTAACTCACCAAAAGTACAAGCTATTGAAGCGGCTACCGTTTTTCCATCAAAAGTAGATCATGGTGACCTTTTTTTCTCTTCTTCACAAGAAGAGATTGATCAAGCCATAGAAAATGGGGCGTATGCCATCATATATGATGATGACAATATTCTTAGAAAAGATGATGAAATTGCATGGATAAAGGTCTCAGATATCCAACTTGCAGCTTTCAAACTCATACGCTATGTTATTATTAAAAAAGAAGCACAATTCTTTTTAGTTGCAGACCATGAACTCACATTTTTGAAAATGGTACTTACCCATAAAACCAATATTGACTTCATTTCCAATGATTGGCGAAAGGCATTTGAACAAATACTTAACACTGATGGCACTTTGTATGTAGGTACAAACAAAGAACTTATGAAACTTATCAAGCCAGATATACAAAAGTTAGAACGTGATGTTGATGGCTATGCAGTATGTGATACCCTATTTAAGACCACATTTAAAGTTGGTGGCTATGTCTACCAAGAAAAAGATTTAATTCCTTTTCATTTAGATTACTTGTTGCGGGTTATACACTTTTGTGAGCAAAATAACCTACCTTATGATATTGAGCGTCTACGTTACAGTAAACATTTTACACCAGTATTTATAGATAATTATTTACAAACAAAACGTTCTAGCCAAAGTGATCAAGTAGCCATTTTTACTGATAATATAGCAGATATCGTTGAAGCACGTGAATACATTAAGAGAACCAATACATGGGTAAAAGGTATTGTCCTTACCCCACCAAAAACAAAGATACCTGGTATCGATAGACCTCACTGGTTTGAGAGTAAAGAAGAGGTCAGAGAAATACTTAAAAATACGCTCTTCAACTATGCATTTATTCTCAATGCCGACAAGAGTATACTCAATACAATAAAAGAAGAATATAGTCTATTTTAATTTTTAAGCTCTTTATTTTATTTATTTATTTAGCTATGATGATGCTATTCAAATTTAAAATGATTAGGGATATATGAAAAAGCATATTGTAGTGAAGTATCGTATACTTGTACTAACAATAGAAGTAATCATCTTCTTATTGTTTGTATTTCTTGCTTATAACTATGTCTCTGTACCTGCAAAAAAGACCACATTCTACCTAAGTGACTCCAAGAGTAGTACACTCCTCAAAACCCTCTCTAAACACGGATATAACATATATACCCTAGATAAATATGTTTTGAAATTTATGAAAACACCTAAAAAAGGTTGGTATAGTTTAAAAAATAAAAGACAAGGACGTTTTACATTTTTTAAATCTTTACATACACGACAAACAAAAACCATGAATATTAAACTTTATGCAGGAGAAACAAGTGAGGAACTTACAAAACGTCTAGCCAACGACATGAAACTTGACCCTATAAGACTCTTAAATGCATACAAGTCACACAGCCAATATAAAGAATCTGACCTCTTTTCTGGACGATACACAGTGGCTAGAAATGCTGATGAAAATACAACGATTGCTTATCTCTCTGAATGTTCCAATAAAATATTTAGACACTTTTCTCATACCTATACACATAAAAAACACAGTGAATTAGAGAAAAAGGTACTCCTCATTATTGCTTCAATCATTCAAAAAGAGAGTAATTCGATAGATGAAATGCCTCTTATCTCTTCTGTTATTTATAATCGACTAGAAAAAGGGATGAAACTACAAATGGATGGCACTTTAAATTACGGTAAATTTGCCCATATTATTGTAACACCTGAGCGTATTAAAAATGATAATAGTCTTTACAATACTTACAAACACAAAGGCTTACCCCCTGCACCTCTAGGCACAGTAAGTATTGAAGCACTAAGAGCTGCCTACAGTCCCAAAGCCAGTGAATATCTTTTTTTTATGTTAAACAAGGATGGATCTCATAATTTTGCATCTACCTATGAAAATCATATAAAAAATATACGTGCATTCAAATCAAAATCAAAAGATGACACGTATACAAAAAAAATCAAACCTTCTCTATAAGTATCATATTTTTTCCATTTTCTTGTGTACAGATACATCCAAACTTCTCACATAAAACCTCAAATGTTTTTGTCCTAAAAAATACTACATGTGTAGCATCTTGATGATAATACCACTTTTTAAATGTCTCTACATTATTTGGATGAAACTGTGTTTGAAGTGCTAAGTATCCACCCTTATTTAACAAAGATACTAAGTGAGAAAAAATCTTTTTTGGCTCATGTAAATGTTCGAATACTTCTGTTGATAAAATCAAATCATATTTTTTACTATCATACGTTTTACTAGGGTGGTATATAGGGTCATAGTATGATGTAGATATATTCATACTATTTAATATATTTGTCAGTATCAAGCTCTCCCCACAACCAAAATCTAAGGCTGTTTCAACTTCATTGATATGGGGTAAAATAAAATCAACAAAACGATGATAATAAGCAACATATCCTTCATCTTCTTCTGAATTTGTATGCAAGTCATAACGCTTTTTTTGGCTGTTTAAATTTTGATAACACGCTGGAGACTTAAAAATATACTCACATACAAAACAATGATAATACTTTATCTTTGTTTTTTCATCTACAAATGATTCTGTAGGTTTATCACAAATATGACAGTCCAATACGACTCCTTTAAACTGTGTTATGTTACTATTAACTCTATTAATACAAGGATTACTTTCGTATGAAAAGAAGAGACTTTATCACCACTACAGCACTAGGGGCATCAGCCTTGGCACTAAGCGCTTGCCATAGAGCAGAAGAAAAAGAGAAATCAGGTTCTATAAACGTAAATAAAGCTAAAAAAGTCACACTCAAACTTGCTACTTCATGGCCTGCACATTTTCCCATTATGGGTACAGGAGTAGATACCTTTGCTAAACGATGTTATCAACTCTCTGGTGGAAGTCTTGAAATTAAAGTCTTTCCTAAAAATATTCTAGTCCCTGCTCTACAAGTCTTTGATTCTACTTCTGCTGCACAAATAGACGCTTTTCACTCAGGTGTCTATTATTGGAAAGGCAAAAATTCTGCCTTTAGCATATTTGGTGGGATGCCTCTTGGGCTTACGAGTGAAGAGATGATAACATGGATGAAGTTTGGTGGCGGGTACGAACTCTGGCGTGAAATGTATGGTAAGTTCAACCTTTACCCTCTCATAGGTGGAACAACTGGTCCTCAAATGGGTGGGTGGTTTAAAAAAGAGATTAATACTCTTGCTGACCTCAAAGGTCTTAAAATGCGTATCCCTGGGCTTGGTGGAGAAGTAATGAAGAAACTAGGCGTAAACCCTGTATTACTTCCTGCTGGCGAGATATACACCTCCCTAGAACGTGGGACTATAGACGCTACCGAATGGGTAGGCCCTGCACTAGACAGTATGATGGGTTTTGCTAAAGCAGCACCCTATTACTATACAGGCTGGCATGAACCAGGAAGTATCTTAGAGATTACTTTCAATAAGGCACGTTGGGAGAAATTAAGCGATGAGCATAGAGCCATCATCACGGCTGCCAGTGAAGAGATGACAGGTACGATGCTCCAAGAGTTCAGATACAAAAATGCCAAAGCCCTACACGAGCTTCCAAAAAGTGTACACATAAAAACATTCCCAAAAGAGATGATGGATGCTGCTAAAGTAGCCCTAGCAGAAGTACTTAAAGTTGAGAGTGCAAAAAATGCTGACTTTAAACGAGTACTCGCAAGCTACGAAGCTTTCGTGAAACTCAACAAACCTTGGGATGATATCAGTACAAAGAACTTTTTAGAGATACGAGGTTAATACTTCTTATTCGTATATTCAAGCAAATCATCACTTGAGAGATTATCCATAAGTTTAGAAAGATGTCTTAGAGAAAAAAGCTTCACATTGGCATCTTTTTCTTTTTTAAGTTCTGAAGAGAATTTATTTTTAGAGAAAAGTACAAAAGTTTCTACATCTAGTGCTGCCTTGGCACAATTTTCTTTGAGTTTAGTCAATTCAGATTTGTTCATCTTTTGTTTGCCATACTTACATGTTCCTGCGAGCATTGTCCCTGACTTACGTTTAGCCAATATATCTATCTCAACATTTTTGTCATAGTAAGAGCCAATAGATTCTATGGCATCTCCCTCAAATTCCTCTTTTACACTAAGCTGTATGAATTCAAGTAGCAGTTGTGTATAGATGAGTGAGCTAAAGTCACCTTTCATCCCTTCCCAACGCTTTATAAACTCACTGTAGTCACCCTCTTTTATGCTTTTATAGGTAGGTGAAACTGTAGCAAACCAAAAACGCATAAAAGGTGTCACAAAAAGTAATTTATCTGAGATACCATCTTTTTCATCTACAGGTTTTTCTATGGACTTATCAAAGATTAAAAAACCGTCTTTGATGAGAAAGTCTATCACTTCTTCACCATCTTCTCTACCAATGTTTACTTTCTTAAAGGCTGAGTGTTCTCGTCTATCTCCTGTGGCTATGGCTGTAAGCATGGCATGATATGTGGGCTTAGAGTGTGTAATCTTCGTCAAGTCACCATGTATGTAGCGATAGTTTTGAAGTACCTTATTTACGATTAGTTTATCTAAAGGCTTTGTCATATCTACAGACCAGCCCATCCCACCAAAAACTGCAAAGTACTCTACTGCCTTTTCAAAGTCTGTGGCATTATTTTGAAAACAAAATGAACGAAATTGTGAAAGAAGTGAGGGGTGTTTAGACATAAGAGGCACCTTTTGTATAATTTATGAATTATACCCTAACATACCATCATACTCACCCTATTATTTACTATAATTAAACTTCTAACCACATGCAATTTCTTTCTACTCTGGAATCTGCAAAGAGATATATGAATAACACAAACTTATAAAAATCATAAGTAATGTTAATACTTAGGTAATATTTCTCTGACATACTTAAATTGTAATTCACTTCAAAGGAGAACAAATGAAAACAATTACAACATTATCAACAAGTCTAGCACTTGGATTAGTTTTGACTCTGACTGGATGTGGAGGAGGAAGCGATACAACCTCTCCTAACACTGTTACGATAAAAGGTAAAGCCATAGATCCTTATTTACATGGTGCTAAAGTTTGTCTTGATACCAATACAAACAAAGTATGTGATGTCAACGAACCATATACTACCACCAATAAAATGGGTGATTATGCCTTGAAAATCACAAAAGAGCATCATGATGCACATCATACACTACTTGTTTCTGGTGGTACAGATATTGCAACAAATGAAGCATTTACAGGTATACTCACAGCAGTAAAAGAAGCCCATAAAACTGTACATAACATTACTCCCCTGACCACTGCTGTTGAAGCCAGATATCAGTACTGTCAAGACCACCATACGAAGTGTCATGAAACGGTTGCCGAGATAGAATCAGGTTTAGCCACCTATGTAGGATTAACAAAATCTGAAGTCAATGCAGATATTGTAGTACTTGCAAACAACCACAAAGAAAATGCACTTAAAGTTGCACTTGCCATACACAATATAGCAATTATACAACATCCTAAGAAACCATATGCTAGCTACCAAAAAGCAGCACAAGATGGCTATATAGCAGGGCATACTTGGAAAGATGACGTACAAGCATCTATACCTGCTTCTTATGCACTCGTAACAAAAATTATGAATATCGATGAAAATATTTTAGATGCAGCTGAAAATGCCTATCAGATGCTACATCCAACAGTAACAACTAGACGTACAAAAGCAGAGCAAATAGCCCAATATGTACATGGATTGGTACACAAATAGACACCTTATAAATTACATCTATTATAAAAACTGATGCTATGAAGTATGTATCCCATACTCATACATCAGTGTATATTTTAATTTTAAATAAACTCAACTTTAAGTGTAGCAGACCAATCTTTTCCTTCTATCTCAAAGGTATCATTCTTCAAAGGTATATTTAACTTTACCTGACCTAAATCAGATACTTTATTACCTTCACTTATTTCATATACACCATAAATTGGGAATATATCTAATTCATGAGCACTTATTTTTACTTGTAGTTCTCTTTCACCATCAAGAACATAATCATTAAATATAATCTGATTTATTGTCTTATTTTCATTGATCGTCTCAAATTTTGTTAACTTCAAGCTACCACCCTGAAGTACTCTTTCACTTATCTCCTCTGTAATATTATATTTTTCATCTACTTTAGGGGAAATAACATGACTGGAAAAAACAATTTCAGCTCTTTTATTTAAAAAATTAATATCTTCATGTAGATCCGAAATTTTTGCCTGTGTTAATGTTATTTTGACACGTCTTTTTGAAGTAAGAAATGTTGCAACCTGTGCCCAAGCACCTTTGTCTTTTTTTATGTCTTGATGAAATTGATGAAAATGTGTATATGTAGGTGTATGATTTGGTGTAGATACAAATACAGTATCTCTGAGAAGCTGTACCCCATCATTTGCTTGTGCTTGTCCATTGACAATCAAGAATTTACTCAATACACCATTTTTATCATATGTTGAGCTTATAAATCCCATATCAATATCTTTAAAGTTAACACTTGTAGCATTTGAACCAGAAAGGTGTTTATTGACCCAATCATAATTCATATGTTCCGCATCTATAGGCTGTTTTACAACTTTATTCACTATTTGCATAAGTGAAGTATTACTCGCTGCATAGTTTCCACGAATAACACCCTCTATAGATAGCCATTTTTTTATCTTTTTTTGACTAGCAAGATGTTCTATATCTTTTTCTATAAGCCACCTTGTAACCAAACTCCCCATACTCGCACTGACTATATGTAACTCCTCTGCTCCACTCTCTTTCATAATATGTTTTGCAAACTTGGCAATAATCATTGCATATCTTGGTATACCACCTCCATACTCTTTTGTAATGGATGCAATATCATCTACATCTTTTTGTGTGTAATATACTGGAGATTTGTTCCCATAGTAACTGGTAGAAGCTATGACATTCGTATCATTATCTTCATAGTTTTCAATAGTAGGAAAATCTGTAAAGTCTGCTAAATTAATAATAGCTGCATCATTTTTAATACTACCATATACCTCACCATTATTTGAACCATCTTTATTGTAACCATGCACATAAATGATGACAGATTTAGCCGCTTTAACTATGTTTTGTTCTTCATTGGCTTTAATTTCTGTGCTATTGGTATCATTTTTTATCTCTGCTATAGTAAGTGTTTGCACAGACAATGCATCAACATCTGAAGCCTGTTCACTTTTACTACTCCCACAAGCTGTCAGAAATAAAAGCAAAAATATATATAAAATCTTATCTACCATGATATTCCTTTTTTTAAGTATGTAGAAATTTAATTATAGCAGGATTGGAAAAAAATTATCCAAACATTAACACTACCGTAAAATCACCTTCCATATAGCCTTCTTTTAGCTTTACATTATTACTCAAAGTACGACAAAGAGTCAGTATTTCATACGGCTTCCAGTAGCTATACTTTCCCTCACGTTCTTTCCCCTCAAGTAGATTAAACACAAAGCCTTTTCTACTCTTTTCAAAACAACGCTGTATAAAGATACGTGTCTCCATCTGTGTCAATAGATTCATAGAGCCACTTGCTACATACCAGTCTGCTGTAGGTATGCTCTGAGAGAGTATGTCTTTTTGCATTATCTTGCAGCCTGTACGTACTTTAGCTTCTTCTACCATGGGTGCACACAGGTCTAAGCCTATGTAGCTTTTAGGAAGGTTACCTTTCTCTTTCAAATACAAGTAAAAATCACCAAATCCACACCCTGCATCCACAACACTATCTTGTTTCAAGTCACCTATGCACGATGTTATAGCAGAGAAACGTTTTTTCTGCGTCTGGGCACTGTCCCACGCAACACCTTGCGCAGAGATACCATAGGTATCGTAGTTGTTTTGATAAAATTCTTTTTGATTGACACGTGCCATTTAGTACTTTTTATTCGTATAG
>Ga0256824_10000377_pt1 | contig 16954 bp, 16 predicted proteins | sample CV67metaG_FD_191570 | JGI IMG/M metagenome (GOLD analysis project Ga0256824, IMG submission 191570) | Hydrothermal vent microbial communities from East Pacific Rise, Pacific Ocean - CV67 | ecosystem: Environmental > Aquatic > Marine > Hydrothermal vents | place: Pacific Ocean: East Pacific Rise...
AAAACTATGGGTCTACCAGCCTCTTGAGCCTTTGTTACAACTTCTTGGTTGACAAAAGTTACATTCTCTTTAAGTTTTTGCGTTGAGTAGTGTCTTGTCTCTATGGTGTGAAGAAAATTTAGAAGTAGAAGTTTAAAGGAGTATCGTGTAACTTCTTGCATAAAATCCTCTTTGACCTCTTTGCCATAAACAAATTTTAGGTTTTGAACAACGACCTTTTTATAACGTTTACTTACCTTGTAGGCAAAAAGTCCAAGTCCAACAAAAAATCCTCTTCTCACTTTTCGAGGAAGAATCATCAAAAATTTCTCAAAGAGTAAAAATGTATAAAAACCTATCATTGTAGTAGTTCCTTTGCTTGTGTTACGATGGATTCTGTGGGAATCTCTTTTATAGAAAAATCGTTTTTGTTAATTTTTAAGATGTCAACGTGGGAGGGTGATTTTATGCCCACATTCTTTTGAGTTTTATAAATCATTCTCTCATTAGTTGGACCAAAAAGAGTAATGGAGGGAATATTTTGTGCCCATGCCATATGTGTTGGGCCTGTATCGTTTCCTATAACTAGGTCACAGTTGGAGATATATGAGACAAGTTGAGTCAGAGACATTTTTGGTGCAAGAGTTGCATAGTCCGAATTTTCACATATCCACATAGCCTCATCTTTTTCTTTCTCACTTCCCCAAACTATGAGAGCATTCTCTTGTAACTCATTGCAGAGTTTTGCCACTAATTCTTTAGGGTACTTTTTAGACTCCCAAGAAGCACCAATAACTACGGCAATATTCTTTTTTTCATCTGTAAAGCTAACTATTTTTTCAAAAGGGAAAATAGCACTTTTTTCTAAAAGCATTTTATCGCTAATCTCAAAAGAGAGTCCATCTGCTACTAAAAAGGCATTACGTCTGACTATACTCTCGTTATATGCAATATTTGAAGTAGTGTTGTAGAGTAGTGCGGCAAGGGGTTCTCTTGCTGAACTTTTGTCATAACCGTGAGTCTTTTTACCTATGAGCCTTGCTACAATGGCAGACTTTAGAAGTCCTTGCACATCAAGAATAAGGTCAAACTCACCTAGACTACTAAGTTTTGAGAGGGTCTCTTTTAAAAGTGGAAAATTCTTCTCTTTTTTTAATTTTTTAAGGTTTATAGTATGCACCACGTTGAGAAGGGGATGACCTTGAAGTAGTGGAGCAAAAGCTTCTTCTGTAATCCACTCTATGACCACGTTGGGGTACTCTTTTTTAATAAACTGTAAAACTACGGCAGTGTTGACAATGTCGCCAAGTGCGGAGAGTCTCACAATTGCTATTCTTTTTATATCTCTATTCATTAACGGCATTATAGCTTAATAAAGAATGCTCCATCAAATTCTATAGTTCTGTTACCGTCAAAATACTCTTCTCTTATAGTGTTAAGTTGGAGTTTAATTTTAAAATTTTTATTCTCTTTTTTTATAGTAAGTTCTTGAGGCTCTATTCCATCGCTATGTTGAGAAAAATTTTCAATAAGATGTTGCATAAAACTTCCTATGTCAATAGTTATGTTTTTGTCTGACTGAGAGATACATAGTTGATTGTTATTACCACTAGAAAGGGTAACATTCACATCATTAAAGTAAATCTTTTGGTTATGAAAATGAATCTGTGCCATATAGTCATAATCTTTTATATTCAGCATCTCTCTATACCCTTGAGTGTTTGAGTATGGATCATGATTTGTATAAAATGTGAAAGTCTCTTTTTTCCCCTCTTTGTAATTTCTGTAATCCCATCTGTTTATAGCCCTAAAACCAAGTTTTTTAGTAATGAAATTTGGAAAATAGTAGGAGTTACCTAGACTCTTTTTAGACTTTGAGAGTTCGTACTCTTGTGAAATTTTAGGAAATATAACTTTGAGAGGTTCGCCTCTATATCTCTGATGAAGGTAACGTAGTGAATCAGATATCTCGTAACGTAGTTTAAGAGGTGCTTGTGAGGTCTCTTTGTAGCTCTTGAGGCTTATTAGCATACCTTGGAGTCTCTCTATTTGGGCATTTTTACTAATACTGTAAGCACTCAATAGGCCAAACTGTGAGAGTGCTATAAAAATACTTAGGGAGATAAATATCCATTTTATTTGAGCTCTTTTATAAAATAAAAAATATAAAGAGATGCCTGCAAGCCAAACTCCCAAAAGAAAAACCATATAGCGGCTCTCTGTCCAAGAGTATTCAGAAATTCTTATGCTAATGGCTCCAAAAAGCATAAGTGTTTGAAAAAAGAGTGCGAGCCATATCCATCTTCGCCATCTGCTCTCTTTGGTCTTTACAAAATGTGTCCAGAAGAGGTAGGTAATAATAAGAACTATGGAGAAGGCAACAATAAGCCAAGCTAAAATACCCTTAGGTAACTCCAACGTGGTAAGAATTTTAAATGTGTAGGCATAGAGTATAAGAAAGTATAAAATACTCAAAGGTGTAAGAATCCATTTTGTATAAAACTTTTCAATTTTGGGTGGGTTTGTAGATGCTTTCGACTTCAGAGGTTTTAGTGGAATTTGTGAAAGAAAATATGCAACAGAAAAAATAGCTACTAGGAGTAGGTCAAGTTCAAAATAATGCTTCGTGTCTATGTCTAAATCAAAAAGTGTCTCAACAGCATAGAGAGCCACGTTGACTCCAAAAATCAGAATAAATGTGAAAGAGATACTCATACTAAATGCAAATAAAACTCCTTTTGCATACTCCCAGTAATCTTCATTATTAAGGCTCTCTCGTGTAAAAGGTGCCCAGAGTAATGCTATGAAAAAGAGGAAAGTTACAAAGAAGTGTTTAAACGGAACAGTAGTAGCATTAAACTCCTCTGCAGTTTGTGGCAGAATCATATAGTAGGTTATAATGGCTACAAAAGCTCCAAGTATTACAAATAGATGTAAACGTGGTGATAGTGTCTCTGCAAAAAGTGTAACCCCTGTAAAAATAAAAATACTTAATGATGCACTAAGTGCTAGCTTGACTAGTATAAGATTTATGCCAGTAAACTTATTTACTTCAACCTCTATAAAGTATATAAGTATAAAGCTTAGAATAATAGAACTTAAAAGCACTAAGGGAAATCGTTTGAGAGTTTGGATACTTTTTGTGATAATCTCATTACTCGTAGGGATAGTAAACATTTATGAGTCACTCCTTCTGTTTTTAAAAGTTTTTTGATTTATATGCACTATATTAACATTCTTTTGTGATATAATCAAAATCACTAAAAAAAAGGAAAAGGAATTTCGCTATGGAATTAAGTTATCAAGCTATCTTATTTATTCTTATGGGTATTGCATTTGGATGGGTACTCAGTTATATTAAATCAAGATTTGAGGTAAGAAAATATAAACAAGAACTTAAAGAGTTCAAAGAACATCTAAACCGTCAAATGAAAATAACTGGTGATGGTACTAAAAATCTTGAAGAAGAGTTAGCAAACTTGAAAAAAGAGAATGAAAACCTTAGGATTTCTGTTCAAACATTAGGTCAAAAACCTGGTCGTGCAGAGATTAGACTTTTAAATATTTATGATGCTGCCCTTCGTAAAATGATGCTAAATGCTCCTGGTTTCTCTTCAGCATGGGAGATTTCACTTCAAGAGGCAGAGCGCGAATATGAGGAAAATGAAAAAGGTTTCAAAGCTATTATAAGTAAAGTTTTTGGTCCTAGTTTAACACAAAATACAGAAAGTGGTAATGGTGCACAAACCGTTGAAATTGTAAAAAAAGAGAATATGAGTATTCACGGGTAGAGTAAATTATCTATTTGTAATCATCTCTTTGCTATAATCTTTTTAAAAAAGTAAAGGCGAGTGCTTAAGATGGTTGCATCAGATATACAACACTTTTCAGAAGGTCGTACGAAAGCTCGTGCATACTTCTGTTACCTTTTTTCTAAAAACATCCCCAACAGACTTCCATCTCTGAGTCAAGAGATGATAATGCCACGTTTGCTCAAGATAAAAGCAGACTTGGAAAATTGTGAGGGTGTTTACCTCCTTGACAATACAGGGGTACAAGTTACTTCTACTTTCACTCCTAATAAAGAGCTAAAAGATACTGGGAAAATTAGAGCTGACCGTGCTTACTACTACCGTGCAGTAAGAGAAGAACGCTGTACTATTACAGACCCTTACCCATCTCTTATAACGGGTGACTTAACGGTTACAGCTTCTGCACCAATTTTTTGTGAAAATGGCGACCTAAAATATGTAGTTTGTTTAGATATGCCCCTTGATGAAGTTCTTAAAATTTCACATCTTAATACTTTTGATACATTTTTCTCTAGATTTTTTAAATATGCATATGCAACATTTGCATTTGCACTTATAGCAGTTGCACTTCTTTTATTTACACATGGTGTTCAGAGCTTTTTTATGAGTGAAATATCACTTTCTCACCTCTCTATAGATGATATGTTCAAAGCTACAATTCTTCTCACTCTCTCTCTGGCCATTTTTGATTTAGCAAAAACACTCATAGAAGAAGAGGTTTTAGGACAGCATAAAGAGCATCATGTCTCTGGACCGCATAAGACCATGGTGAAATTTTTAGGTTCTATTATTATTGCACTCTCTATTGAGGCTCTAATGCTAGTCTTTAAGTTTGCCATTACTGACCCCGATAAGCTAATATTTGCCATTTACATAATGGGTGGGGTCTCACTGCTACTCATAAGTTTGGCAGTTTACATAAAATTTACAAAAGTGAAAGATAATAGATGATAGCGATAGTTGATTATAATATGGGAAATTTAGCAAGTGTGAAAAATGCATTTGCAAAGTTAGGAAAAGAGACAGTTGTTGAGAGTAATCCAGCAAAATTTAAAGAGTACGATAAATTGATTTTACCAGGTGTTGGTGCCTTTGGCGATGCGATGGAGCATCTTCGTGAACGTGGTATGATTGAATTTATTCAAGAGTTTGCCGCAAGTGGTAAGCCTATACTTGGAATATGTCTTGGTATGCAACTTCTGTTTGAATCAAGTGAAGAGTTTGGAGAGCATGAGGGTCTAGGACTTATTAAAGGAGATGTAAAAGCTTTTGATGAGAGTAAGTTTAGCGAACCTCTTAAAGTACCTCATATGGGTTGGAACAGAATGTTTACAACAGAGCATCCTCTCTTTGAAGGGCTAGATAAAAATCACTATCTCTACTTTGTACACACTTTTCATGTCACTTGCGATAATAAAAATGACATCATAGGAGAGACTGAGTATGGGTACAGATTTACATCTGCAGTAGCCCATAAAAATATTATGGGAATTCAACCTCACCCAGAAAAGAGCCATGAAAATGGGCTCAAAATTTTAGAAAATTTTATTAAACTTTAAAAAAGAACAAACTCAAGGAAAATATTTATGACTTTATACCCAGCAATTGATTTAAAAGATGGACAGGCAGTTAGACTTACAAAAGGTCTTATGGATAGTGCGAAAATTTACTCAAATGAGCCTTATGAACTTGTGAAAAAATTTGAAGAGATGGGTGCAGAATGGGTTCACTTAGTAGACTTAAATGGTGCCTTTGCAGGTGAACCAAAAAACTTAGACTCTATAATTAAAATTAGAGAAAACTGTAGTGTTAAGCTAGAACTAGGTGGTGGTATTCGTGATGAAAAAACTATACAAAAAATGCTTGAAATTGGAATTGATAGAATTATTTTAGGCTCTATTGCCGTTAAAAATCCTCAGTTTGTAAGAGATATGGCAGCAAAATATCCAATAGCAGTTGGGATTGATGCGATAGATGGTTATGTGGCTGTTGAAGGTTGGGGAGAAGTCTCTTCTATGAAAGCAACAGACCTAGCTCGTGAGTTTGCAGATGCTGGTGTTGAAGCTATAATTTGTACAGATGTTGGTAAAGATGGCACACTCTCTGGTGTAAATGTAGAGTTTACTTTAGATATTGCTCGTGCAAGTGGTGTCAGTACAATTGCGAGTGGTGGTGTCAAAGATGAGAGCGATATTGAAGCTCTTATAGCAACAAAAGAGGTAGATGGTGTGATTATTGGGAAGGCTTATTATGAGGGGACTCTTGACCTTGCTAAGATGTTTAAATTACTCGATTAATAGCAAAACAAACAGAATTTTGCTATTATTAGAGTATTAAATTTTACAAATTATTATATAAAGGATTTCAATTGAAATTACTTGTTGTTGATGACAGTTCTACAATGCGTCGTATTATTAAAAATACATTAGCTCGTCTTGGATATAAAGATATTTTAGAGGGTGCTGATGGTGTTGAAGGCTGGGCTCAAATGGATAAAAATCCAGATGTAGATATGTTAATTACTGACTGGAATATGCCAGAGATGAATGGTCTTGAACTTGTTAAAAAAGTTCGTGCAGATGAGCGTTTTAAAGATACTCCTATTATCATGGTAACAACTGAAGGTGGTAAAGCTGAAGTTATCACTGCACTTAAAGCGGGTGTAAATAACTACATTGTTAAACCATTTACTCCTCAAGTACTCAAAGAGAAACTAGGTGCCGTTATGGGCATTGCTGACTAATGCAAGATTACTACTATGAATTAGTAGTCACAGTTTCATCTCACCACTCACTTTTTTCCGATTTTTTATCAGATACACTTCCTGTTGGTTTTGAAGAGACAGAGAGTGGTTTTATAGTTAGAAGTGAAGATGAACTAGACACTATTGTTTGGGGACTAGAACAGTTTACAGAGGCACTACAAAAAGCTTTAGGTGAAACTATTGAACTAGAGTGTGTGCAGAGTAAGTTAAAAAACAGCGACTGGGTTGAAATGTATCAACAGAGCATACAGCCACTCGCTATAGATAAATTTTATATTCATCCAACGTGGAGTGAGCCAAGTTCTGAACTCTTAAACATTGAAATTGACCCAGCATTAGCATTTGGTACAGGACATCATCCAACAACAGCTTCTGCTTTAAGAGCTATATCAAAGTATATTAAAGAGGGTGACTCTCTTATTGATGTTGGCTGTGGAAGCGGTATACTTGGTATCGGGGCGATGCTTTTAGGAGCAGAAGTTGATGCGTGTGATACAGATATTATTTCAGTTGAAAACAGCATAAAAAATGCAAAACTAAATGGACTAGAATTTAAAGAGATTTGGGAAGGTTCATGTTCTGTTACTCAAAAAACTTACAACGTAGTTGTAGCAAATATTGTAGCTGATGTTCTTACTTTTATAGCAAATGATCTCAAACGTGCTCTTAATGATGATGGGATTCTTATTATCTCTGGAATATTAGACAAGTATGAAAAGAAAGTTCTAAACTACTATAAAGATTGTGAAATAGTTGAAAAAATAGTACAAGATGAGTGGGTTACTCTTATCTTGAAAAAAAGGATAGTATAAACACTATGGCAAATAATGAACAAAATAATAACAATAATGATAATAACTTTTTTAATAAAAATCCACTGATTACCTTTGCAATATTTTCAGTTGTAATAATTTTAATGTTTAAGGTTCTTGTTGGTGAAGGTCAGGGACTTGACAACACAACTGCTGCAAATAAAAGAACAAAACAGGTAAGCTACTCAGAATTAAAAGCACTTGTAGATTCTAAAAGTTTAAGTAAAGTAGAGATTGGTCAGACTTTTATTAAGGCTACTGATACCGATGGTAGAACAGTATACACAACTAGAATTATTAGGGGTGATACTAAGTTAGTTGAAGCTCTTGACAAGCAAGGTATTGAGTATAAAGGTTTTAGCGAAACAAACTGGTTTACAGAGATGTTTGGCTGGCTCTTTCCTTTTCTCTTAATTATAGGTGTCTGGATGTTTTTTGCTGGTCGTATGCAAAAGAGTATGGGTGGCGGTATTCTTGGAATGGGAAATTCTAAGAAGATGGTAAGCTCAGAGAAACCAAAAACTAAGTTTGATGATGTAGCGGGTGTTGAAGAGGCAAAAGAGGAAGTTCAAGAGATTGTGGATTTCTTAAAATACCCTGGTCGCTACGTTGAGATTGGTGCGAAAATTCCTAAGGGAGTTTTACTTGTTGGTTCTCCAGGTACGGGTAAAACTCTTCTTGCTAAAGCTGTTGCAGGTGAGGCTGATGTTCCATTTTTCTCAGTGAGTGGTTCTAGTTTTATTGAGATGTTTGTTGGTGTTGGTGCGGCTCGTGTTCGTGACCTTTTTGAACAAGCTAAAAAAGATGCTCCAAGTATTATATTTATAGATGAAATCGATGCTATTGGTAAGAGTCGTGCCGCTGGTGGTATGATGGGTGGAAATGATGAGCGTGAGCAGACACTTAACCAACTTCTTGCGGAGATGGATGGTTTTGGTACAGATACTCCAGTTATTATTTTAGCTGCAACAAACAGACCAGAAGTTCTTGACGCTGCACTCTTAAGACCAGGACGTTTTGACAGACAAGTTCTCGTTGATAAACCAGACTTTGAAGGTCGTATTAAAATCCTTAAAGTCCATATGCGTGATGTGAAGATGGATAGTGATGTAGAGATAGAAGAGATTGCACGCTTAACTGCTGGTTTAGCTGGTGCGGACTTAGCAAATATCATCAATGAAGCAGCTCTCTTAGCGGGACGAAAAAGTCAAAAAACTGTAAAACAGAAAGATCTGTTTGAGTCAGTTGAACGTGCCATTGCAGGACTTGCGAAAAAATCTCGTAGAATTAATCCTAAAGAGAAAAAAATCGTAGCTTACCATGAGAGTGGTCATGCACTTTTAGCAGAGACTACAGAGGGTGCTAAAAAGGTTTCTAAAGTTTCCATCGTTCCTCGTGGTTTAGCTGCTCTTGGTTACACACTTAACAAACCAGAAGAAGATAAGTTTATGATGCAGAAGCATGAGCTATGGGCAGAAGTAGATGTTCTTCTTGGTGGTCGTGCGGCTGAGCAAGTTTTCATTGGTGAAATCTCTACAGGTGCAGGAAATGACCTTGAACGTGCTACTGATATTATAAAATCAATGGTTCAAACTTACGGTATGAGTGATGTAGCTGGTCTTATGGTTCTTGAGAAGTCTCGTCAATCTTTCATAGGTGGCGGACAGCAAGCTACTCGTGAATACAGTGACAAGATGGCAGAGAATATGGATGAGTTTATTAAGTCATCTTTAACAGAGCATTACGAAAGTGTTGTTGCTAGGTTAGAAGAGTATAAAGATGCTATTGAAGATATGGTTGCACTTTTATACAAAAAAGAGAATATTACAGGTGAAGAGGTTCGAGAGATTATTATTAACTTTGAAAAAGCTAACGGCATTGAGTCAAAAGTTTCTGATGTTGGTGATGAAATCCAAAATGAGCTCAAAGAAGATGCAAAGATGTCTAAAAAAGAGTCAGAGATTGTAAAAGAAGAGAGCGACGAGTCAAAAGAGTAGAGAAATTCTACTCTTTTGGATGCTGCTTTTTAAAAAGTAGTTTATCTGTATCTATCTCAAAGTTAAAAAAGTCAGAACTAAAACCCTCATCCCCAACCTTCGTTAATTGTATTACTGCACCCTCATTATTTTCTATCTCCAAATATAAAAGACCTAAGGCATAACGACTCTCTAGCATATTTGTATCTTTCATTTTAGCAAGTTCTAAAAGTGCGATGGCATTACCATGATGTCCAGCTGCAGTAGAAGCTACAGCACCTAAAAAAAGTGTATATGCATCTCTAACCTTCAGCTCATCAATTAGATGGTTATAGAGTGTATATGCTTCTTCATAAGAGGTATTGTAGAGTGATGTTAAGGCTAGGGCACTCGTAAGCTCTCGTGTATCTTGATTGGTTGATTCTAGAACATCTCTAAGCTGTTTTTTTAAGAAGTAAAGTCTTCCAGTAATGAAGTTTTGCTGTATGTAAAGGTACCTGGTAATATAGGGACCATAATATAAATCTTTAAAATTAAATGATTGTTGTTGGAGGTATTTATGAACTTTTGTAGCATACTTTTTAGCTTCTAAATCACCAAAATATGCATCTATATACATCATGTGCGGGACTATATCAGTTGGAAGAAGTATGGTAAGTTTCTGTGCAGATTTTTTGGCTATATCTTCTCTTTGGAGTTTGAGTGCAATAATTATGTCCATAGCTAAGTATAGTGGTCTCTGCTCATAATCATTATCTAGCCAATCAATAGCAGAGATGATGTTGTTCCCACTTATGCTCAGGAGTGCTTGGTAAAGCTCTTTCTTCTCACTTTCATCCTCTTGGGCAACAGCATCTTTTATGATTGAAGTTAATTTAGAGTTCTCTTTTTGTATAAGCTGTGATGTCATAATGGCATAAATACCAGAGAGGTAGTTTTTTGCATCGAGATGGTAAGAGCGAATAAAGTGCTTATATGCTTTAACCATATCACCCATTTGTGCATAAGTTAGTGCGAGGTTATAGTGCAGAGTTGAGTGCTTTGGTTGAATTTTGACTAACCTTTGAAGCTCTATATTTGCTTGACGAGTTTTAAAAGAGAGAGCCTTTTTAATAGCTTTTGCAATTCCTAAGTTTACACTTGAAGAAGAGGCACTACGTTGGAGGTACTCTTTTGCTGAATCTATATTATCTATAAAAATATTTGCAGTCCCTTTTCTTATGTAACTAATGGTTTGGTTCGCATTAAAAACTTTGTAAGGGGAGAAGTAGAAGATTTTTTGATATGTTAAAAGTTTTGAGTTTTCTACTTTATCTCTATAGACCTCTTGAGCTTTTGTTTCATTATAAAGAGACTCTTTGAGAGAAACTTTTATAGGGTAGTGTGTATAGACTTCCTCTGGAAACATATCGGTAACATTTTTTATCTCTTTTGCTCCAGTTGCAACTCTTCCAGCTTTTAAGTTAATAAGACCAAGGGCCAGTCTCGCTTTTACGGGCTGAATATTATTTAAAATAGACTCTTCGAGATGTTTTATAGCAAGAGTATAGTCACCAACTCTAGCATATAAAAGAGCTATACTAAAAGAGTCTTTAGCAATAAAGTTGTCCTCTAATGATTCAATAGCATCATAGTTATTTGCAAAAAAAGCATTTATCTTTGCCTTGAGATGTTTCTGTGTATCTGGGTACTCATCAGATGTTGCATTTGTAAGAGAACTTAGTGCCTCGAGGTAGTTTTGGTTATAGTAATTTATAAGGGTGTAGTAGTATGAGTACAGTGGCGAATTTATCTCATTTGCAAGGTAAGCATGGGCTAAATCAATATAGTATTTAAAACTCTCTTTATCCTCTAAATGAAGGGCACATACAGCTGCATTTATAGCACTAACACATCTTTTTTCATCATTTTGTATCGCTTTTTGAAATGTTTTCATAGCCATTTCATACTGCTCATTTTTAAGTTGTGCTACACCAAGGTTATACTGAGATATTGCTTCACTATAAAGAGCAATCTGTTCGTAAAGATGTAGGGCTTTTTCTTTGGAACCATTGGTGTATAAATAGTTTGCTTTAGAAATCATATTTTCTAGTTTACTAGGTTCTAAAACAACTGGAGTATTCTCTTGAAGTTTCTCTTCAATGAAGTCTGTTGAAAAAGTTTCTTTTTTTTCTGAGGATTTAAATAGAAGAAGTAACACTATGACAATTATTAAAATAAGGGCTAAGGCCGCTCCACCAAAAATGATGATTTTTTTCTTTTTTGCCTCTGCATTTTCATCTAAATTATCAGAATCTTGCTCTTTGTCATCAAAAACAGCAGCATCACTCTCTTCAATAATTATAATATCGTCTTGTATGTCTGCCATTACCTACCTTTTTCTCTACTGTTATAATAGCAATAAAAGTACCAAATTTCAATTTATTTATGATAAAATCAATACAAGGAGATAGTATGAAAAAACTATTGTTAATTATAAGTCTATTTACGGCACTATTTATGAGTGGATGTAATACTCTTTTACCTCAAACTCCTAAGAGTAAAGAAGTCGTAAAAAAAGATAAAGTTGTACATAAAACAGTACCTAGTGGGTATAAACTTGTAAAACTTGAGAATCTCCATCTCTCTTTAACTGTTCCAAAAAAATGGAAAATAAAAAAAGAAAAATTATATGGTGAGTGGCACTATTTTATAGGGACTATAAATGATGTCCCTCAAGCTAGAATAGACAAAGCAGAAATTTGGGATACATTTCAAACTAACACATACAATATACATGGTGTTCACCTAAGAACTATGCATGGGAGTATGAAAAGTTTTGAGGTAGAGTTAGATGCTATGACACCACATTACCCAATAATTTATGACAAAGATCTCTCAACGAAAGAACTCGTTATAAGAAGTGTACTAAAGAAAAGTCCATACTCTGGGTATTACCAGTTTTATGCGATTGGGTCTAAAAAGAAGTTTAAACGTGGTGTTGCTATTGAGATAGCTTCGAAACTTTATATAGACAAAAATGATGAAACAAAATTCCACGATAGTGCGGATAAAAAAGAGATAGATGCAATTATTAAGAGTATAAAACCTTATAAAAGTTTTTAGGGGATATGATATAATCAGACATGTATAAGAAATCAATAAATTTAGAAGATAAATTTCAAGCCTTGGTTGAAAACTCTTTTGTAGCGATATATATTATTAAAGATGGCAAATTTATTTATACAAACAATAGGTTTCAAGAGTTATTTTCTTATTCTCAAAGTGAGATATCTAACAAAACACCTATAGAACTCACTCATCCAGATGATATTGATGATGTGACGAATAAACTGCAAGAACGCACAGATGATATTGGACTTGGGATAGAGTACACATTTCGAGGTGTGAAAAAAACAGGTGAACTCTTTGATGCACATGTGTATGGTTCATCTTTTTTGCTAGACAATGAAAAAGCAATTATCGGTACTTTAATTGATGATACAGAAAAAAATTTAGATAAAAAACAACTTCAAAAGTTAGCAAACTTTGATATGCTAACAGAACTTTTCAACCGAAATTATTTCAATATCCAACTTAAACATTCTATAAATATAGCTAAAAGGTATAAACAAAAGCTTGCATTAGTCTTGTTTGATATAGATAACTTTAAAAGAGTTAATGACTCAATGGGTCATCTAGCAGGTGATATAATCATTCAAAAAATTGCACAGAGAGTCTCTAAAGTTTTAAGAGACTCTGATACCTTTTCAAGGATTGGTGGTGATGAATTCACCATAATAATAGAAAACTATAACAATATTAATGATTTAACCGCTCTTGTTAAAAAGATAGAAAAACTTATGGAAGATGGCATTGAAGTGGATGATGTTATTTTTCATATCTCTTTGAGTATTGGTGTATCACTTTTTCCAAAAAATGCACAAACTCCAATTCAATTACAAAAAACAGCAGATATAGCGATGTATGAAGCTAAAAAAAATGGTAAAAATCGTTCACTATTTTACCATCAAACAGATGTAGAGAACCAAGGTAGAATAACACTAGAAGATGAACTCTTTAAAGCTTATGAAAATAATGAATTTCAGTTATATTTACAAGCTCAAATATCTGCAAAAAATGAAACAATGATTGGTGCAGAGGCACTAATAAGGTGGAATCATCCAACTCAAGGAGTCTTGTCTCCTATTGTATTTTTAGGGCTTGCCGAAGATGTTGGACTTTTATATAAACTTGACCTTTTTATGCTAGAAAAAGCTTTAGAAATCTTAAAAAAATATAACAAAGTTGGTAAACCTAGTTTTACGATCTCTGTAAATATTTCTAATGCTCTGTTTATGCATCAAGAATTCATCTATAAAGTTAAAAAACTACTCCTTAAATATGAAAACGAGAGTAAGTTTATACAACTTGAACTTACAGAACATATAGCAATGAACTATGAAACAAACTCTATGAAAACCATCAAGGCACTTAAATTATTAGGGTTTAAACTCTCTATAGATGATTTTGGAACAGGCTACTCCTCTTTAAGTCATCTCAAAAAACTAGAGATAGATGAACTGAAAATTGACAAATCTTTTATAGATGATATTACACAAAATAGTGTTGACAAGTCCATAGTTAAAGCAATAATTGATATGAGCAAAGCACTCTCTTTAAAAACTGTAGCAGAAGGTATTGAAGATAAGGTGCAGTTAGAAATACTACAAGAGTTAGAGTGTGACATCATACAAGGATATTACTACTCTAAACCACTACCAATAGAAAAGTTTGAATCTCAGTGGTTAAATTATGAGTAAAAAAAAAGAGCTCATAGTCGATGGTATTGACTGTTTTGCAGAAGATTTTGAAAAAATTGTCATCTCTAGTGAAATAATTAAAAATGCAGAGTTTGAAGAGTGTACATTTATCTCATGTAACTTTTCTGAGACTCTTTTTCGTTCTTGTCGCTTTATTGATTGTAGGTTTGAAAACTGTAATTTGAGTCTCCTTAAACTTACAGATACGATGATAAGTGGGTGTGAATTTATTGATTCAAAAATGATAGGAATAGACTGGACTATGTGTGACTGGAGAAGTTTACTCAGTAGTGAACCAATGAGATTTAAAGAGTGTATATTAAATGACAGTAATTTTTATGGTCTTACACAAGATAGAATGGAGATGAAAAGTTGTAGTGTAAGAGAGAGTGATTTTGGTTCTGGGTCATTTAAAAATGCAAATTTTTCTTCTAGTGACTTTAAAGGAACACTCTTTAGCGATACCCATCTGGAGTATGCAAATTTTAAAGAAGCAGTCAATACCAACATAAATTTGACTACAAACTATGTAAAAGGTGCGGTGTTTAGCCAGCATGAAGCACTTTATTTACTTGAAAATATGGGAATTGTATTAGTTGATTAATAGATAAATTTTAGAAAAAAGCTAAATTTAGTGTATCTTATTTCTTTATTTAGCTATACTTCCATTAATAAAAATAATTTAAGTTACATTTTAGTCTGTTTTACATCGATAACTTCCGGTTATATAGTATAATTCATCTACTACAAAAGCTTTATATTAGATTTTAACTCATCACTGAAATGTGGTGTATTCAAACACAAAGGAATTACAATGGGAACATTAGTAAACGGTACAATTAAATGGTTTAACGAAGATAAAGGTTTTGGCTTTATCGAACAAGAAAATGGTGGAAAAGATGTATTCGTACATTTCCGTCAAGTTAATAACTCAGGTCATGGTCGTGTTTCACTAGCTGAAGGTCAAAAAGTGACTTACGAAATTGGTGAAGGCGAAAAAGGCCCTCAAGCAGAAAACGTTACAGGTCTGTAATCTTTATGTGAGCGGTTTACCCGCTCATACTGTTCTAAATCTTTCTCTTTTAAACTTATAGTATTTACTCCCCCTAACTTATTAACATCACTACTATCTTTTTAAGATATTTGTTTTTATTGCTTTTCTCATATTTCTTATGCAACATCATGTACTAAATATTTACCCTTATGGGTCTGTGCTATAACATTTTGTTTTATTTTTGTAGATGAAGTTTGAGGGTTATAACTAACTTGTACAATTTTTGCACCCTTTGATTTTAGATATTCTTCTACTGCAATATTATGAGGTTTATCTCCCCAATCCTCTCCAATTACAAAAATATCAGCATCTACTGCTTTACATTGAGTTACATACTCAAGTTTATCATAAGAAACGACATCATCAACACAGTCTAAAGATTTTAACATTCTCATTCTTTGAGCTAATGGAATTACAGGCACATTTCTTTTATACGAAGCGACTACTTCATCAGAAGCAACCCCAACTACAAACTTATCGCCCAATGTTTTACAGTATTCTAAGAGGTCTAAATGACCAATATGTAACAAATCAAAAGTACCAACGGTATATACAGTCATATTTATTTCCTTAAGTAATATTTATTTTATTCATAATACTCTTTTATACTGAATTTTATGCTATACTGAAAAAAGAATTACAAAATACTTAAAAATTAGGAATTTGAATGTCAAAAGAGAGTTTAATACACGAAAAGTTACAACAACCAACAATTTTATCTTATATAAAAGATATTCCAAACCTTTTATCACTCTCAGGACTGGCTTGTACTATCCTCGCTATCTATTATGCTATCGAGGGTGTTTATGCACTAACAATGATAGGAATGGTTTGGGCTGTTGCGTTTGATTGGGCTGATGGACTTGTTGCTAGAAGGCTAAAAGGAAGAACCCAAACTGATGCACAGTTTGGAGGGCAACTTGATGTGCTTATTGATATAGTGAGTTATGGTGTAACTCCTGCAATTTTACTTTTAAGTTATGGAAAGTTTGAACCAATATTTTTAGTTGGAGCATTTATAATGGTGGCTGCTGCTGCGATAAGATTAAGCTATTTTAGCACTTACGGTTTAGCTGGTGGAACAAAATATACTGGTCTTGCTCTTGATAACAATAGTTTGATTTTAGTCTCTGTGTTTTTATTAGAGGGATTAGTGAGCAGTGGAACTTTTACAATTATTTTGTACCTTAGTGGAGTTTTGCTTGCTATACTCAATGTTTCAGAGATTAAAACACCAAAACTTTCAGGAAATCCTAGAAATGTTTGGCTTTTAGCTACCTATACTTTAGGAATTACTGCTGTTTATAGTTGGAAGCTATTAAATTAAAAAGAAATTATTAGGAAAAAAAGATGAATAAAAAAGAAGAGTTTTTAGAGATTATGGATTTTAGACATGCTTGTAAGATTTTTGATGAAACTAAAAAGATAAGTGATGAAGATATGCACTATATTTTAGAAGTAGCACGAAAGTCTCCTAGCTCATTTGGTATGGAAGCATGGAAGTTTTTAGTTATTACAAATGATGAATTAAGAGAAAAATTAAGACCATTTTGTTGGAATCAACCTCAAATTACGACTTGTTCTCATTTAGTAGTTGTTTTAGCAGCAATTGAGAACCTAAAGGTAGAGAGTGGAGTTGTGCAGTCACAACTAATGCGTCGCAACTTGCCCCAAGATAAACTAGATGCTTTTATTGAACTTTATGCTTCACACCTGAGTGATACTTTAAGTAGCAATGAGAAAATATACCAATGG
>Ga0256824_10000378_pt1 | contig 16944 bp, 12 predicted proteins | sample CV67metaG_FD_191570 | JGI IMG/M metagenome (GOLD analysis project Ga0256824, IMG submission 191570) | Hydrothermal vent microbial communities from East Pacific Rise, Pacific Ocean - CV67 | ecosystem: Environmental > Aquatic > Marine > Hydrothermal vents | place: Pacific Ocean: East Pacific Rise...
AAATATGAAAGAGGGTGTAAACCTCACGTATGAACAACTCAAAAAGATATTGGAAAAGAACCATATCAAAGAGGTAGATTGTTCAGGTGAGTTTGACCCAGAAGTACATCAAGCTATCATGCAAGTCGAAAGTGACAAGCATGAAGTAGGTGATGTGGTTCAAGTGATGCAAAAGGGGTATACCATTAAGGACAGAATTTTACGTCCAGCGATGGTGAGTACTTGTAAATAAACTGGTAGGGTTGGCTTTAGCCGACCAAACTATAAGAATATATGTATGTGGTCGGCTAAAGCCAACCCTACGATAAATATAAACAGTAAAGGATTTTAATATGGCAAAAGTATTAGGAATAGATTTAGGAACAACAAACTCTGCAATGGCAGTGTTTGAAAATGGCGAAGCAAAGATTATTGCAAACAAAGAGGGTAAAAATACAACGCCTTCTATTGTTGCATTTACAGATAAAGGTGAGATTTTAGTTGGTGAGTCAGCTAAACGTCAAGCGATTACAAACCCAGAGAACACGATTTATTCAATTAAGAGAATCATGGGTCTTATGATGAACGAAGACAATGCAAAAGAAGCAAAGTCTAAACTACCTTACCATATAGTAGACCGTTCAGGTGCCTGTGCTATTGAGGTAGCTGGTAAAACATATACACCGCAAGAGATTTCTGCAAAAGTACTCATCAAAATGAAAGAAGATGCAGAAGCTTACCTTGGTGAGACTGTAACAGACGCAGTTATTACTGTACCTGCATACTTCAATGATGCACAAAGAAAAGCAACAAAAGAAGCAGGAACTATCGCAGGGCTTAATGTACTTCGTATCATTAACGAGCCAACTTCTGCAGCACTTGCTTATGGTCTTGACAAAAAAGACGCAGAGCAGATAGTAGTGTATGACCTTGGTGGTGGTACATTTGATGTTACTGCACTAGAAACTGGTGATGGTGTAGTTGAAGTACTTGCTACTGGTGGGGATGCGTTCCTTGGTGGTGATGACTTTGACAACAAAATTATTGATTTTGTAGCTGACGCGTTTAAGTCTGACACGGGTATAGATGTAAAAGCTGACGTAATGGCACTTCAACGTGTTAAAGATGCAGCAGAGACAGCGAAAAAAGAACTTTCAAGTGCAACAGAGACTGAAATCAACCTTCCGTTTATCACAGCGGATGCCTCTGGACCTAAGCACCTTATTGTTAAGATTACTAGAGCAAAATTTGAAGCACTTATTGGTGACCTTGTAGCATCTACTATTAAGACTGTTCAAGGGGTACTTAAAGATGCTGACCTTAGTACTTCAGACATCAACGAGATTGTTATGGTTGGTGGTTCTACAAGAATCCCACTCGTACAAGAAGAGATGAAGAAATTCTTTGGAAAAGATTTAAACAAATCTGTAAATCCAGACGAAGTCGTTGCACTTGGTGCGGCTATCCAAGGTGGTGTACTTGCGGGTGATGTCAAAGATGTATTACTTTTGGACGTTACACCACTTTCTTTAGGTATTGAGACTTTAGGTGGGGTGACTACAAAAGTCATCGAAAAAGGAACTACGATTCCTGCTAAAAAGTCACAAGTATTTTCAACCGCTGAAGACAACCAACCAGCAGTAAGTATACATGTACTTCAAGGTGAAAGAGAGTTCTCTAAAGATAACAAATCACTAGGTATGTTTGAACTTAGAGATATTCCAGCAGCACCACGTGGTGTACCACAAATAGAAGTAACATTTGACATCGATGCCAATGGTATCTTGACTGTATCTGCAAATGACAAAGGGACTGGTAAGTCTCAAGAGATTAAAATCACTGGTTCGTCAGGACTTTCAGATGAAGAGATTGAAAAAATGGTACAAGATGCTGAAGCAAACAAAGCTGAAGATGAAAAAAGAAAAGAAGTGGTTGAAGTAAGAAACCAAGCGGATGCACTCATCCACCAGACAACTAAGTCACTGACAGATCTTGGTGAAAACTTTGATGCAACAGAAAAAGAGGGTATCGAAGCGGCTATTAAAGACTTAGAAGAGACACTTAAAGATGACTCTGCAACAAAAGAGCAAATAGAAGAAAAAGTAAAAGCATTGACTGAAAAGTCACATAAACTTGCAGAAGCAATGTATGCCAAAGAAAAAGGTGATGCTGCACCCGAAGCTAAAAAAGCAGATGATGACGATGTTATCGATGCAGAAGTAGAGTAAGGCTTTTGCTATGACTCAGCTGAATATTATGGGCAAGTTGTCCATGATATTCACACCTTCTATACAGCTACAACAGTTTATCAATCTTGTATTATTGTGTTTGGTTGGTAAATATGTAGGATATATTTATCTCTCTTGGGTAGAAATATTTTTACTCTTAGTATTTACATTTTTTATAGAACACGTTTTTATCTACATACAATCAAAAAAAATCACCTTTATTTCTTACTCTTCTCTCAGCACAGCATTAGGCGTGATGTTAATGATGCTAAGTACACATTTTTATATCTATCTCTTCGTGATAGTACTGGCATTAGCGCAAAAACATTTTTTACGCTATGAGGCACAACATTTTTTCAACCCTTCTAACTTTGCACTTATGGGTGGACTTTTATTTTTTTATCATGACACACATTTAGCCTTGGGTCAACTAGGAGAGAGTGCTATATTTCAAGTTTTAGTTTTAATTCTGGCATTCTTGATACTCTATAGAGTCAATCGTTGGATACTCTCTGTGGTATTTGTTTTTTCTTATGTGGCACTACAATATTTTTTACTACTTCCTACAGATCCAGTACTACTTTTTGAAGACATATATGCACGATTTTACTCTGTTTCATTTATTGTTTTTATTGTTTTTATGCTTACTGACCCTAAGACTACGCCTTCTTCCTATATGACACAAAGTATCTTTGCCATTGTGCTTGCTTTGGGGGCAACATTGTTAGACTACTTTTTTGGTTTTAGAGTCCAGCATCTGTTTATGGTTCTTTTCCTTTGCACACCCCTATATATAGGCTTGCAACTTCTTTACAAAGAGAAAAGAACAATTTATTTTTATTTTTCTCTCTCAACGATACTTCTTTTAACTCTAAGTGCTATAATTTACATAGAAATACAAGCACCATACTATTTGGAGATGTATAGATAAAGAAGAAGTTGGGAGTATCTGTGAAAAAAGAGATGAAAATTAGTATGGGTATCTTAATACTTGGGGCAGTGATACTTACAATATATTGGTTTTCACCTTCTCCTGATGAAGTGCATGAGAGTACTATAGTAGACGAGCAGATAATACTCCCGCAATATGAAAGCAGTATGTATCAAAATGTACCCGAAGTTCAAGAATATATAGCAGATATTAAGCAGATGATAAAAGAAGGGAACTCAGTACTCCCTTTACAAAATAATGAACTAGATGCAAATGCAAAAAAAGTACAAAATCTTCTTTTAAAAAATGAAGCATTTTTAAAAGATACAAAAGAAGCAGGTAAACTTTTACATAATGATATGATGCGCATTGTACCTACGATACTTAGTAGTTTAGATGCCTCTACACAAAAAATATGTAACACGCATAGCTGTTACCAAGCAGAAAAGTATAACTTTGTAACCAATGCCACAACTAGAGCCATTGTAGATGTTGATGAGATGAAGGTAGTAAGTTTACAACACTATCCTCAAATGCAAGCAGATATCTCTTTACGTCTTACTCACATAGCTCAAGCTATTGCCTTACATGCACCAGAGGTACAAAAAGAGTTAGGTACGATTCCCTTCAAAAAAGATATGAGTATGGCCAATGTAAGGGGCTCACTCAAAGATTCTCCGTGTGAGAATAAGGAGCATCTTTGTGTAGCACCTACCTTTGCAGACCATCAAAAAGAGCAAGCACTTTGGGCAGTAGTAGATTTGACGGAATTGAAACTTGCTGCTGCAAAATGGGCAGGATTAGGCAAGACAACAACCCCCGCGTGTATTTCTGAAAGAAGTTTACAAAATAGATATATTATGAAAAATTTTTGTCAAAAAGACACAGTGCTAAAAAAAGATGGATGGGAAATAATCTATCGGCTAACAGGTTCAGATGGTTTAGAAATACATCATGTACGATTTAAAGGGAAAGAGGTACTTACTTCTGCAAAAATAGTAGATTGGCATGTAAGTTATAAACAAAAAGGTGCAGAATCATTAGATACAACTACGGAGACTTACATAGAAGGTAGAAGAGTAGATTTTGTTAGAGGTGAGGATGGTGACTATCTTTTTGGATATAACGATGCAATGGGATGTCCTATGTTTTCTACTTCTGTAGTACTTGCTTTTAATGGACCACAAGTAAAAGAGTTACCTGATCATGATGGGTTTATGCTTACCCAAGATTATCGTAACCCAAAGTGGCCTATGGCATGTAATTATCGTTATGAAAATCGTTTTGAATTTTATCATGATGGCTCCTTCCGTGTGGTAGGAGTAAACAAAGGAAGGGGTTGTGGAGATAATGCCATTTATCGTCCAGTGATGCGTATAGATATGGCCGTAGATAAAAAAGAAAATTTTTATGTAAAAACTGAAGCATCATGGGAGCAGTGGACACAAGAGCAGATGCAAAAAGTAGAAAAAAATGAAGAAACATACCCATATAAGATTACCTCTTCTTCAGATAAAGAAAAAGGCTACTACATAGAGCCAAACCATGGGCAATTTAACGATGCAAGTAGAGGGGACAATGCCACATTATTTGTGACAAAATTTAATGCCTCTGAAGGAGAACAAGATATGCTAACCCTTGGTTCTTGTTGTGACTTAAATGATGATGGGGTAGAGCGTTATTTGAAAAGACCAGAAAATATAGATGCAAGTAATATTGTACTCTGGTATGTTCCTCGCATACGCAATGACACGCGTAAAGGACATGAATATTGTTGGGCAGACAGTACCATTGGTGAAGATGGAAATATAAAAGTCAATATATGGCCATGTACAGTGGGACCTAAATTTGTACCTATTTTAAAGGCTAAATAATGCGTAGATATTTTCCCGTAGGGTTTTCTCTACTATTCATATTTGTCGTAGCAACAATAGTCTATATTCAGAAAAATAAAAAAATAAATACAGATACCCCTACTGAATTACTAAGCAAGATAGAAAAAAGACATAGTTGTGCAAGGACAGGTAAGTTCTTTGTTACAAAGGGCATCACTCAACCTATAACAATAGACCTTTCGCAAAAATACTATAAGGGAATTGTTCTTTATTATGGAAGAGAGGGCAAAGAAGTGTATCATCCTAAATCATGGGAGAGATTTGAACACTTTTCTACCTATGCTGTAGATAAAAAAGGAAATCTTTTTTTAGTCCCAATGCCTTATATCTCTATACGTTCAACGACATTTAACCTTTTGTCAAATCTTTATAAGATAGATACCGATACAGGAGAACTATCAATATTTATGCATTTTGATGATATCAAAGCTTCTCCAAATAATCCTTATGGACTCAATGCTATCGCTTATGATTGTGAAGATGATACTTTATGGGTTTCTGCCATTGATGAATCGACTTATGATGTACAAAAGGGTGTCATTTACCATGTTGACCCTAAGCAGAAAAAAATATTACAGCGCTTTGAAGGCTATGATGTTTTAAGTTTAGCTGTGGCTAAAACAGATAAGGGTAAGTTTCTTTTCTTTGGTTCGGCTAGAGATAGTGGACTTTATGGTATAAAAATTGAAAATGCAAACTTAGTAGGAAAACCGCAAAAACTTTTTGCGATAGAAAATCCAGAAGAGCATATACGAAAAATTAAAATAAGAGCAAACAATAAGCTTGAAATACAAACAATACCTTTTACTTATACACTTATAGCAGAAAGTGGTAAAAAAGATAGGATTTTTTATGAGGTAGAATACCATAGTGCTAAGTGGCATATTCATAAACTTTAATACTTGACTTATTTGTGACATTTTAAAGCTAGAGTGATGCTTTATCCCTATATTTATGATATAATTTAATTCGACTCGGAGATATAATAAAATAAATAATAAGTATTTTACTGTTAACAGTATCGATAAAATCGATGTGTTATTAATGAAAAGGAGAAAGAATATGAGAAATAATAGGAGAGTTAGAAAGATGGGGATGTTGAGTACTTTATTGCTTGCTTCATCTTTTTCCTATGGGAATATTAGTGGTGTGGTCTATAAGGACTTCAATCTAAATGGACAACAAGATGCAAATGATGTAGGGGTTTCTGCTGTTACTATTACGGCAGTGTGTGAGGATGGTTCTACATCTACAGCAACGACAAATCAAACAGGTGCTTATACAATAGTCGTAGCAACTGCGGGGAACCAATGTCGTATAGAAGCCAATCCAAGTCATATTGGTATGGGTTCAAGTGCAAATGCTGTTGGGTCTTCACCTTTGGTTGATATGGTTTCTGATAATACAGTGCATAATATTTCTGTAGCATCGCCCGCCACTTTTTGTCAGGCAAATCCTGATGTTGTTATGATAGCACTTCCAGGGGGAAGTATACCTGATCCTATTTCTCAGGGTACACTCTTTAAGGTACCTCTTCCCGCCGATGGAGAATTCAATAATCAATATACTATTGATGCCAAAAGAACAGAACTCTCAAAACTTTCTGATACAGGTGCAGTATGGGGGTTAGCATATAAGAAAAGTACGAAAGACTTATATGCAGCGGCAAATGTTAAGCGCTATGTTCCATTAAAGAATAATGAAGCAGGAGCCATCTATAAAATTGATCAAGCAAATGTTACAACACTTTTTGCCACAGTACCTAATACAGGGTATACATTAGCCAATAGAGATTATAGTCAAAATCATGATACGGATATTCTCTCTGTTTCAGCCAAAGTAGGGCTAGGAGATCTCGACATTAGCGAAGATGAGACAAAGCTTTATGTTGTAAATCTTGCTTCGAAAGAATTAGTTACTATTGATGCCAATACAGGAGCTATTTTAACAAATACTGCACTTCCTAATCCATACACAAATGCAGAATGTCCTGCTTCAGATGTTCGTCCTTGGGCATTGAAGGTTTTAGGTAATGATGTATATATTGGTTCTGTGTGTGAATCAGGTATAGAAGCAGGAGTTGGGGCAACGGTTCAAAAGTATAATGGTGCTATTGTTCAGACTGTTGCAAAAACAAATACACTGACCTATTTGAAACCAAGAACCTATGACCCAACAACTCCTTCAAGACCCTATGATGCAAATTATAATTGGGATACTAACAAAGGGCATTCCCCAATACTTACTGATATTGAGTTTTCAAATACTGGTGATATGATACTTGGATACACAGATAGAGTAGCGTATAATCGTAAAATTGGAAATTCAAGTGGTGATGTTAGAAAAATGTGTCTTAACATGGATGGTACATTTACAGATGAATCAACAGAAAAAGCTGCAACCAATTGTGCAACACATACCGTTTCATACAATGGAAATCCTGAAGTTTATTCAGAGTTTTATTTGGGAGACTATTTTGGTATAAATTTGGGGGAAGGACATCCTGAGACTGCTGCAGGAGCTATGGCTCAGGCACCAGGACGGGATAATATAGTTGTGGGGATGGTTGATGGCACAGATTGGTATCAGCCAGGAGCGATAGCATTATATAGTCATACTTCAGGAGATAAGGTTGGTGCGCAAGCAGTCATTAAAAACGACTCTCCAGGTGAACGTGATTTTTATGCAGGAAAAGCAGGTGGACTTGGAGATGTAGAACTTTTATGTGATCCAGCACCTATAGAAGTAGGAAATTATGTATGGGAAGATAGTAATCAAAATGGTATTCAAGACCCAGGAGAGCCAGCATTTGCAGGTGTACCTGTAAAACTTTACGACAATGCAGGTACTTTAGTGGGAACTGCAACTACTGATGCAAATGGACATTATTATTTTGGTGGTATTAATAATGCTAATGGTGTGACTATCCAACCACATGCAGCCTATGAATTGCGTATTGCGCAAGCAAATGTAAGTAATAAAGCACCAACTATGCAAAACGCAAACGCAAATGCAGATGATATAAGAGATAATGATGCCGTAGCAGTAGGTACAAATAATGTGATACCCTTTACAACAACACTGGTAAATAATCATGACTTAGACTTCGGGATACAACCCTCTTTAGGATGTGCAGAAGGTGTACTTTTCCAAGACACCAATAATAACGGTGTGCAAGATGGTGTAGATACTGTAGCTCCAGCAGGCATTACTGTAACAATCACTGATAAGAATGGTCATAAATATAATGCTGTTACAACTGCAGCAGGGTTCTTTCAAATTGCTGGGGTGGCTACAGGAAGTGCAACGCTTACTGTAGATACAACAGATACAGACATCCCACAAGGAGCCGTATGGACGACACCTACTACTACAATTAACTTAGTAGAGAGTACACCATCGGGTACCCCCTCAGCATGTGCAGTACAACCTTTCCCTTACACTTTACCCGCACCCTTAGATCAAGACCCTAAAGATGTCGCAACGTGTGCTCAGGCAACGTCTATTACTTGGGATGGTTCTAACAAGAGTAGTAAGTCTGTATGGACAAATATGATTAGCAATAATTCTCTTGCCACAGCTAAACAATTTGCAACAGCAGGAGGGACAGTAGTAAATGCAAGTATGTATGTGACTGACCCAGATACAGAGTTTAATAATGCTTCTGCTGGAACAAGTGCTGCTTTTGGTCAACCGTATTTAACACTCTATCTTGGTGATCAAAATTCACCAGGAAATGGAACATTTAATGATGCTGTAAATTGTGCAGCCAATGGATATGATTTGGTTGCAGGTGAAAAATCTGAACTTGTTGTTGAGTTTGATGTGCCTGTAATTTTAGATAACTGGCGTATTAGAGATGTGGATTCAGGTGATGATAGAGCAGGTGTATCAAATTGGAATTGGCAAGATGGTATTATCGCTACAGCTGAAGATGCAAATGGAAATCCAGTGACTATCGAAAGTAAGATAGGAACAAGTGGTGCAGGACTTTTAAAAGATGCGAGTAAAATTTTACATACTGACCCTGCTACATATAATGGTGGGAACGTTGCAACAGGAACGGGAACGACACCAAATGCAACCAATGGACATATTGTATTAACTTCTAATTTTGTACCTGTTAAGAAAATTACTATTACACATATTGCTGGACCTGATGTTCCTTGTCAAACACGTTCAGCACTTGCTATGGCAGGATTATCGGTGTGTGTGCCATTGCATGTGTCCGGTACAATATTTAACGATGCAGATGGGGCGCAACTCCCAGCGGCATGTGATACAAGTAATGGGCAAGTAGATGGTACAGCTATAAGTGAAATTAATGCGACAACACCACTCTATGCACAACTTATAGATGCAAGTGGAAAAATTATTGATTTACAAAAGATTAAAGCAGATGGTACATACTATTTTGATAAATTTATTAAACCAAATAGTACGTATAAAGTAATTTTGACAGAATCAAACCAGACAATAGGTAATAACGGTGCGATATCTCATTTACCACAAGGTTGGAAACATGAGGGTGAAAAGCTTATCGGTGGTGCGTTAGATAGTACAGTTGATGGTGTGGTAACACTTGATATTGTAACTGCATCGGTTGATAATATTGACTTTGGTATCAATAAAGTACCAACAGCCACAGGGTATACTAGACCATCAGAAGTAAACCCAGGTGGAACCAATGCAGTACAAATCGCTCCAGTTAGTGCAGTACTTGCAAATTTTGTAACAGATAAAGAAGAGACAACACCAAGTAGAATTAAAATTATTACTGTACCAAGTAATGGTGCACTTACCTATCAAAATGTGCCAGTATCTGTAGGACAAATTATTGATTCCCCAGATGTATCAGCATTTACTTTTGATCCAAATGATGGAGATATAGATGCAGCACTTAGTTATGTAAGTATGGATAAGGCATGTAGAGAATCAACACCAGCAATCTGGAAAGTGGCATTTAACGTGCCACTGATTTCGGGTAACCTCTATCTAGATACAAATAATGATGCAAATGTAGATGGTAATGCCACTGCAAATAGCTGTGATGGAATAACACCACTATTTGTTAATCTTGTGAATCCAACAAGTAATGCGGTTATTTCTTCTGTAGCATTAAGAACCGATGGAAGTTATACATTCTACAACCCAGATGTACAAGCAAATACAAATTATGATCTTATTCTTTCACAAATAGAAGGAAAAAATGGAGATGCTACACCATCAGCAAAACTTCCAGCAGGATGTATGGGTACAGGCGAAAATAAAGGTGCTAATGCAAACAATGCAGAAGGAACCCCTGCAAATGGTATAGTGAGTGTTTCCGTAGGTACAGTAAATGTGCCAGAATTAAACTTTGGTATTTCACCAAGTGTTAAAATAGGTGATTTAGTATGGATAGAAGATGACAATGATGGAAAACCAGCAACAGGTGTTGTAACATACCCAGCTGCAGGTACAGCCGTGACAGCTACTGCGCCAAATGGTACTGTTTACACAGGTACTACAGATGCAAATGGTAAGTATACAATAGAAGTACCTGCAAATGCTAGCTACTTAGTAAAAGTGGCACAGCCTACAGGTACAGTTCCCACGCTTGGTTCAACAGACAGCAGTATTACTGATGTGACATCTGAAAATAATAAACCTCATAACAATGCAGGAACTACAGTTTCCGTAGCTTCAATAGATAACCTTACTGTTGACTTCGGATTTACACTACCTTCTGTACCCAATGTACATATAGGAGATACCATATGGATTGAAGATGATAAAGATGGTAATCCTACAACAGGTACAATTACCTATCCAGCAGTTGGGACAGTAGTGACTGCCACTGCAGCTGATGGTACAGTATATACAGGAGTAACAGATGCTACAGGACATTATGATATAGAAGTAGCAGCAAATACGACTTATGTAGTTACAGTAACAACACCTACAGGTACAATACCAACTAAAGGTTCAGCTGATAATAGTGTACCTAATGATGATTCTGAAAATAACCATTCACATAATGGGGCAGGAACAACAGTAGTAGTAGGTACCACAGACAATATGACACTTGATTTTGGATTTACCCCACCTTCCGTTGGATTTACACCATCTCAAACAACAGCCATAGGTAACCTCTTTTGGCTAGATGATAATGCAAATGGTAAAGTGGATGCGAATGAAGAAGGTTATAATGGCGTAATCGTTACTCTGTATGATGCAAATGGTACAAAGTTAGCAACGCAAACAACGCATAATGGTGTAGATGGTAAAGCAGGTTTCTATCTTTTTGATAACTTGACACCAGATAAAGAGTATAAAGTACACTTTGACTATTCAAATGTAGCCGCATTAAAAGATTATGTATTTAGTCCAAAAGTGGGTGGAGAAAATAATAGTAATGCAAATGATCAAGGATTTACAGTTTCAGTAACGCCTAAAGGTGGTGCCCCTATCTTAACGCTAGATGCAGGGATACACTGTGGATGTTCAAATGCACCAATTAGTGCTAATGGTGGTGATGCGCTTAGTATGATGGGTATGTTAGCAATGATGTTACTAACACTCATGACAGCTCTTTTCTTTGTTAGAAAAGAAGAAGAGCAGAGAGGATAAGGAGTCTACGATGAAAAAAATATTAATAACACTTTCGACAATAATAGCAATGACGAGTAATTCTTTTGCAGGAGGTAAAGTAGTTGCTCCTGTGGAAGCAGCAGTAGTACCAATCCCTGCACTAATAAGCCCAATACCTCTTTACTTAGGATTGGGAGCAGTGGCAGCATTTATAAAAAGAGATGGCTGTGCATGTGCTGATGGTAGTGCTATGAAAGACAGAAGATTTGGTGGTGTACTAAGAGCGGGATATGATTTTAATGATTATATTGGTATTGAAGCTAGAGTGCTTAAGACATTTGGCAGTAACACCTTCTCAACAACAGAACATTATGGACTTTTCTTGAAGCCACAATATCATTTACTAGATCAAATGAATGTCTATGGACTGCTAGGATATGGAAGAACAACAGTTGATTATACCAATGGTGTAAAAAGTAGTTCTAATTCTAAAAATGGGTTCTCCTATGGTGCAGGATTTGAGTATGACTTTACTTCAGAGGAGGATGAAGGAAACTACGACAGAGACTTTGATGGAAAAGGTGATCAAGAAAAAGGTTGGGGTATGTGGGTAGATGTCCAACATCTTCTTAGTAATGCGGGGACAATGAACACAGATTCTGATGTGGTCACTGCAGGTATTACTTACGACTTCTAATTTCTTATACGCTTTTATATGTAAAGATGACTTCCTCTTCTTTTGGAAGTCATTAGTTCCCTCCCCCCTTTGTGTTAATCCTTTTTAAGCTATAATAATCTTACTATTATAGAGGATATAAGTATGCAAATAAAACAATGCAACACACTAGATGAAGCAAGAACACAAATAGATAAAGTAGACGAAGAGATAGTAAAATTAATTGCTACACGTAATGACTATATTAAACAAATTGCGCATTTTAAGACAAGTATAGATGAAGTAAAAGCAGAAGATAGAATTACAGATGTTATTTCTAAAGTGAGACAACAAGCTATAGAACTTGACCTTTCACCAAATCTCATCAATGACCTCTACATCCGTATGATAGATGGGATGGTAGAGAGTGAGATAGCAGAATTTAGGAATGCAAAAGGATTATAAGTTCACTCTAAAGCACGACTAGTCGTGAGAGCTGACTGCTGAAGTCAGTATGAAGGGCTTTGCCTGTAATACGTATAAATAGTACGTGAGATAGCAGAATTTAGGAATGCAAAAGGATTATAACAAAGATTGTGACGATTCTTAATCGTCACTTCCACCTGCTACTGCACCTACAGCAGAACCTGCAACATCTATAGTTGCACCTACAGCAGCACCTGCTATTTTGATAGGGGCTGTTACGATTTGCGTACATCCCGACATAAAAACCAGAGTCATTATTGTATAAATTGCTAATTTTTTCATATGAGGATTATATCAAAATATTTGTGTGTACTGCTTTACACATAGAGTATGTTAAAATATATCAATAATTTGTAAAGGTTTAGCATGAAAATATTATTGCTTGAAGATGATGTTATTTTACAAGAGATTATAGAAGAGTTTCTTATTGAACAAGGGTATGAAGTAGAAAGCTATTTTGATGGAGAGAAAGCGCTAGATGCTATAGGTACAGGCTCTTATAATATGCTCCTCTTAGATGTGAATGTTCCAAATATTGATGGGTTTGAAATACTCTCCTATTTACGAGAAATAGGCAATACCACACCTGCAATTTATATTACATCACTTGCGAGTATTGATGATTTGAAAAAAGGATTCGATTTAGGAGCAGATGACTATCTGCGTAAACCTTTTGAACTTGAAGAACTCAATGCACGTATTGAGCATATTGTAAGGCTTTATCGTTTACAAGAAGAGATTGAGTTTGATGGCATGAAGTTTATCCCTAAAGCACATCAAATAGTGATGGATGATAAAGTAATAGAAATGAGACAAAAAGAGGCGCAAGTGTTAGAGTATTTCATGCGTAATAGGGGAAAGATTATCTCTTGTGATGAGATTATAGAAAATGTATGGAACGATGAACATATTCCTACACATGCAACCATTCGTACCTATATTAAAAATTTAAGAAAAATGTTTACTAAAGAGTATTTTGAAAATATAAAAGGAGAAGGTTATCGTTTTAACATCCTATGAGCGGAGTTCACTTTTTAGATTTTTATCGCTATATTTGGCATCTGTATTTATCTTATTGAGTATTATTGGGTATCTCTTTTTTGAAAACAATCGTGCCGCAATGAAAAGTGCTATGAAGTTCGAAATGATGTATCAAGCACGTATGCTCTCTTCAAAGGTGGTCATGAAGGCAATGCAAGAGAAAAAAAATTCTTTTAATATCAGGGAGTTTTTAGAGACTTTAAAGCATTGCCGCTTTAAGGTCGGGTACTATGATAAAGACGAGTTTCCTCTGTATACGGAGATAGAAGAAGTTGCTAGGTTTGATACAGGTTTCTTTGTAGATAATATGAAATGTTATACAGTCACAGAAGATAAAAGTGAACATTTGGGTGTACATTATATTGTATTAAAAGAGAGTGATTTAGCAAAGTCTTTACACGAGTTACGCATTAAAATTATAGGATATTTAGTATTTTCATTTATACTTATGGGAATAGTAGGATATTTTTTAGGTAGGCTCTTTTTAAAACCAGTACGTGAGCAAATAGAATCATTAGATAAATTTATCTCTGACACAACACATGAGCTTAATACCCCTATCTCTGCTATACTTATGACGATACAATCGCTCAAGGGTGTAGAACCTAAAAAAATGAAACGTCTAGAAGCAAGTGCTAAACGCTTAAGTACCATGTACGGTTCTCTTACCTATAGGCTTGAAGGTGGTGTTGAAGCTAGTGAGAAGTTATGTTTAGCAACGATTGTAGAAGAACGAATTGAATTTATAAAAGAATTGATAGACTCAAAGCATTTATCTATTGACCTTAACCTTTCACCAACAAAAGTTGCTATGCCCAAACGTTCTGTCTATAGGCTCATAGATAATCTCATATCTAATGCCATTAAGTACTCTGATGCAGGAGGCTCCATCAACATATCTCTTAAAAATAATGTACTTAACGTACAAGATAGAGGTATTGGAATAGATGAAAAAATGCAAGAAGATATTTTTAGAAGATATTACCGTGCCAATGATGAACGTGGTGGATTTGGTATAGGCTTAAATATTGTATTGTCTATCTGTAAAAAATATAAAATAAAACTAGGACTTGAGTCAAAAAAAGGAGAGGGGAGTACATTTATTCTCACCTTCCCTAAAGTAAAAAGATAATTATTCCACACTGTCCATAAGAATAGCGATGATATCAGTCATCGTTAAAATACCTTGTAATTCATTGTTATCTATGACGAGTAAACGTTTGATACTTGAGTTTACCATCATCTTAGCAGCATACTTGACATTGAGTTGATCAGAGACTCCCATCGCGGGGATAGCAGCGATATCATAGACATTGAGTAAATCAATATCCCCATCTTCCGCAACAATACTTTGTAAAATATTTTTAAAAGTTACCAATCCATAAGCACCATCGTCATGGGTTTTTTCTACGATGATGGAACGCACAGAGTGTGTACGCATGAGTTTGAGTGCTTCTCTTACTGTAGCAGTTGGATGTACGGAGATAAGTTTGTCTTTTGGGGTCATTACATTTTTTACTAACATTTTTCTTCCTTATAACATAGTTTTTATATCGTCTTCAAATTTATGAAGTTCTTTGGTGTCTAATCCAGCAACATGAGAGAGAGGTAGGGTAAAAGCAAAACCTGCATTTTCAGGGTTATCAATGTCAAACTCTTCACGTAAGGCTTTCATCACTTTCATAGAGAGTCTACGTGGTAACACAAAGAGCAGTGCTGAGACATTTTCTTCTAATGTTAAACCAAAAAAGACTTTTTTTTCTTCAAGTCCGATGCTTTTACCATGCAGGATGGTAACAGAACCAGCTCCATGACCTTTGGCAACTTCTATAGCCGCTTCTTCATCTTTATCTGCGATAACGGCGATGAGTGCAGTAAATTTCATGATATTTCTCCTTCAAGTTGGGATTTCTTCTCTTTTTTCTTCTTATAATACTCTGCATGTATACCATAGCCCATCACTGTGAGCATAGGAAAGAGTGATGCAAAGGCGATGAGTCCAAACCCATCTATGAGAGGGTTTCGTCCCTCTATATTTTCCGCCAGACCCAAGCCTAAAGCAGCCACAAGTGGTACTGTGACTGTTGACGTGGTTACCCCACCAGAATCATAGGCGATAGGCACAATATATTTAGGTGCAAAATAGGTAAAGATGATGACCAATACATACCCCCCGATGATATAGTAATGTATAGGGTCACCAGAAACCAGTCTATATGAACCCAGTCCAATTCCCACAGCAACACCAAGTGCTACTACCATTCTAAGTACATTTTGTTTAATGTTTCCTTCGCTTATCTCTTCTGCTTTGATGGCAATGGCAAGTAAAGCGGGTTCTGCCATAGTGGTAGAAAAGCCTATGAGAAAAGCAAAGAGGTAGATGAGTAGGTTATTCCCCATACCTGTGAGCTGTAGAGCGATAGTCTCTCCGATAGGGAAAAGTCCCATCTCAAGTCCTATTATAAAGGCATAAAGTCCAAGTATCACCATGATGATACCTGTGATGATTTTATGTAAATGTGCTACAGGTTTTTTGATGATGACATATTGAAAAAAGAAGATCACGATGAGAATAGGCATGACATCTTTAATAGTGCCAATGAGAGCCATAAAAGTATCATAGGCAGAAAATACATAAGTACTTGCTACTGCTTTTCCACCTTCTGCTACACTCAGTGCTATTTGTGTAACAGTAGGAGCATCCATAAAATTATAAACGACGATACCATACACTTGTACAAATATCATAGGGGTCAGTGAAGCAAAAGCAATAAGCCCAAAACCATCTATAGCAGGATTACGCCCTTTGATACTCGAAGCCAACCCTATGCCAAGGGCTGCCACAAGTGGTACGGTTACTGTGGAGGTGGTTACCCCACCAGAATCATACGCAAGCCCGATAATCTCAGAAGGAGCAAAGAATGTGACAATCACCACTAAAATGTAACCGCTTATGATGTAATAGGCGATAGGGTGACCAAGTAAGATACGTAATGTTCCTAAAGCAATGGCAAAACCAACAGAGAGAGCCACAGTCATACGAAGCCAAAAAGCATCGACTCTGCCTTCTGAGATGAGGGCAGCTTTGTCTGCTATGGCGATGAGGGCTGGTTCTGCAACGGTAGTAGAAAAACCGATAGTAAAGGCAAAGAGTAA
>Ga0256824_10000379_pt1 | contig 16936 bp, 22 predicted proteins | sample CV67metaG_FD_191570 | JGI IMG/M metagenome (GOLD analysis project Ga0256824, IMG submission 191570) | Hydrothermal vent microbial communities from East Pacific Rise, Pacific Ocean - CV67 | ecosystem: Environmental > Aquatic > Marine > Hydrothermal vents | place: Pacific Ocean: East Pacific Rise...
ATAGGATATACTCCTAATCATATAGAAGTATTTTTAACTAAATTAGATGAAATTGTAAAAAACAAAGGAATGCTTAATGTTAGAGAATTTACAAAACTTAAATATACTAAAACAATAAATGGTAAAGATATTCAAATTCCTTTAAAAAATGTTTATGGAGTTATTTGTGGAATGAATAAATATATGGGATTACCTCATGAAACTCTTAAAGAATCTTATTCAATTGATGCTCATACAGGTGAAAAGTTAGAACATGAAAGAGATATAACTTATATTGATATGCCATTTTAAAAAATATACAAAAGAATATAATGATTTTGTTCAAAAAAGTGATTCTTTGGGTGAAGAATAAGAATAGAATATTTAGTTGATGAATCTGATTTTAATAATCAACAACCTCAAAAGGGTGTGGAGCGGTTAGGCTGTTGATTATATTTGATCTACTTTGAATCCCTGTTAAGGATATCTAAAGCGATCATGAAGAATTCTTTCTCCTTTGCAAAAGAATTCTTCATGAGATGCGCCACAGCTTCAAACTGTAGGTTGAAGTGTGATGTCTTCATTAATATAAAGGAAGAACTACTCCCTTTATATGTTCCTTAAGCATTATATAATTTTTATTTAGTTATAATAAACATAGATTTATAAAAATCTACTCCTTACCTTTGGTAAGAGTTATCTTAAACGAAAGAAGAACTAAATGAAAATAAGTATAACAAAACATTCTAAACAAAGACGGTCTCATTTAAAAATAGAATTAGATAGTTTTTTAGAATCATGGATGGTTTATTTTGAGAAACAATTATATCTAAAAGATAAAAGAGATGGTATTTATAAAATTACATCAAATAAATCATGTGCAGTAATTAGAAAAAATAAAGATGAATTAATACTAATTACATTTATGGGATTTAAAGATTTTGAAAATAAAAAAGAGTTCCAATTAGTTTTAAATCATCAGAAAGATAAAGTTTATAGAAAAGATGATCTTGGTAAATTAAGAGTTTGTGGAGATATTAAGTGGGATAAAGAAGATTCTGTAGTTATTCTAAAACAAAAAATATTGGAAATGTATGATATTCCTACTTCAAATAGAATATCATTTAAAAAGAATATTGATTTAGAAAAATACTTCTATTTAGAAAATGGAAATTGGATTTTAAAAGATTATCCTCAAAAAAAAGAGATAAATAGTATTTTTAGAAAGAATTATAATGGAAGGATTGTAAGATGTGGGGAACTTGTTGGTGATAAAATATATTTAGATTATGATATGAAGGACAAATATGTTATTCCCATCCATGAAGATAATTCTTCACATATTCATAAAGAAAATGATTTATGGATGTTAAATGATTTTGAAAGAAAAAGCTTATAATTGATTTATTGAAATGAAAAGAAACCACTGTAATTGGCTTCAAAAACATAAAAATACACTATTTCTAATATTATTTGCAATGTTATTGGAAGGAATTACTCAATATTTTGGATTTTGACTATTTGATTATCTTTAATCCTTTCTCTTTTTTTCAAGAGGAATTGATAAAAATGTTATTGAGCCTAATGCAAGTATGAAAAAGACTTGGTTATCTAAAAAAACACCATGATATTGTTCATTATTAAATATATCTAATATAATTAAAGAATATAATACTATTCAAATTATAGTCATTTAATATATATAATCCTGTTAATATAATGATGGATATAAATAATAATATAGTTAGAACATCTTCTTTATTTTTCATATACTTACCTTTTTATTGATTTATACTATAAGTCAATCCTATCTTAGTATTTACTTTTCATCTTCTTCTGAAAACTTAAATTTATCTAAACTATTTCTAAATATATAGCTTGAATCCACTTCTTTTATTATAAAGTCACTCTCTCCTAAAACCACTCCTTCATTTACTTCTAAAATTATTAATCCATTCTCATAAAGATATAATCTATAATCTTCATATTCATTTAGTATAGCAGTTGATGAAGTTGGATTTAAATTTTCACAATCTGTAAATACGATATAATCAATATATTCTTTGCTTCCATCCATATTTATTTTGAAAGTTTCATAATTTGTCGTCAGCTCATTTTCAATAACTACTTTTTTTAAGCGAATTAAATTTTTATCTTGATCAAACAACAAAAGTTCTTTTATATCAATTACCTTATAAGAAACATCCTTTAAAAAAATACTTACTTTCTCTATATCTACTAAATAATTCATTGTCACTCCTTTTTTATATATATGATTATATCATTTATTTCTTATTTATGCAAATTTTACTAAATTTTCTTTAAAAATAGATTTAATATTATTTCTAAATATTAAATAAACTATCTTCTTCCTCAGATACCTCTCCCCATTTCCCTTTCTCATTAAAGGCATCCTTCTCTTCAAAATATAAAATTAATTCTTTTATACTCTTATCATATTCTATTTCACTATTAATCTTAAATAATTTCTTAAATAATCTAATATATGCCTCATAATTATTATTTAATGTAAATGATTTTAATCCTAATATATAATCCTCTCTCATTACTGTTGGCACTATTATCCTTTGATATCCACTTGATTGTAATATTGAATTCATTAATAGTCTTCCTATCCTTCCATTCCCATCTGTAAATGGATGTATCTCTAAAAACCCTATCGTTATAACTAATGCTCTCTCTATTGACCCTAACCCTCTTACTAACTTATATAATAACCTTAAAGACCCTTCTACTAATTCTACATTTACAAAATTCCTTGATCCTGCTTGATTATTCCTTGTTTTGAAATTACCTGCTTTCTCATCTCTATGCCCCATTAATCTTTTATGTGCTTTCTTTAAACTATTTAAAAATAACTCTTCACTTGAAAAATCAAATAAAATCTCTTTCTCTAATGTTATCTCCCTATGACTTAATATATCATGTCCATCATTATGTCTCTCATACTCACTCTTATTAATCATAATATCAACAGCCTCCTCAATCTCGAATCTTGTTCCTTCTATATAATTTGAAAAATAACTTTCAAAAAAACTTATATTTTCCACTATCTTTTTATTATTATAATCTACTATTGGTGCTTCTAATTTAGATTTTAATATTATCTCTTTTAATTCTTTTAATTTATCTATTCTTTCCACATCGTATAAATATCCATCAAAACTTTCTCTAAACTCTTTTTCAAATAAAACTATATCTTCTTGAATTAATAAACCCTCTTTCTCCATATCTAAATCGATTCCTACACTCTTCATTTCTTCTTTTAATACTATGAGCTTACTTTCATTATTTTGACATAATTCGACCATTTTACGAAGTTTATTTTTTGCTTCTTCTTTTAATATTTTTTTATCATCAACTTTTCTTGTTGAGTAATTCTCAAATATAGCTCTTTTTGGTAAAGATATAGTTAGACTTGTTCCTGTCAAAGGTATTGTATGAGCAGTATTCAATTCTTTTTTATTAGATCTATAAATTTTTATTTTTCCAAAGTTATTTAATGTTATTTCATAAGTTTTCTTTCCAGTTATATAAAAAATATTTTCTTTTGTTTTAGGATATTGAAGTGCTGAACTATATACAATATTCCCTTTAACATTAATTGAGGCTAATATATTTGTTAAATTTGAATAAATAATTTCCTCTATATTTTCAACATCTCTTTTATTTATATAAATGTTTTTACAAATCTTAAACAACAAACCCTTTTTATTTTTTAAAAATATCACATCTTTATTTTTACTATTAGTTATATATATATTATTCATTTTAACATCCTATTTTTTTATACCTTTTATTCGCATAAAACGAATTTGTGGTATTTAATTATACCACAATAAGTATAAAAAGTAAATTAAAAACGAAAAAAAAGAACAAAGTGTTTAAAACTCTTGCTTTTTCTTTAATATTCAGCTATAATAAACTCATAAATAAAAGAGAGTATTTTATGGCTGATAAAATTGGGTGTCCTTATTGTGGTGTTGAGCTACATTCTCAAAGTATGGGAGAACATATTAAAGCTAAGCATTATAAAGAGTTTAATAAAAAATTTAGGTGTAAAAATAAAGAATGTGCTATATTACATGATGCAAGTTTTGGTAAAGGTCTATATTGCTCAAAAAAATGTTCTTCAGCTCAACCATTAAAAGATTTAAATATAACTAATATTTCTATGAAAGATATCTCAAAAATAAATACCTTTAAAGATGGGAAATACTGTTGTCCAGAGTGTGAATCTTCTTATCTTAATTTTTCAAGATTAAATGAACATGTTTTTAAAAAACATGTAAAAAAAACAGGAGTATGTGAAAACTGTGGTAAAGAAGATAGTTCTTATGGAATTGGTAGATTTTGTTCTAATAGTTGTGCTAATTCTAATAAAAAAACAGAAGAATCAAAAGTTAAAACATCATTATCTCTTTATACTCACTATAAAAATAATACTAAGAGTAAATCTAAAATAGTTAAAGTTAAAAAAATAAAAAAAACTCTGTTTATTAACTTTGAAGAAGAATTAAAAAAAGCTAATAATTATTTATATAAATATCCTAATTTTAAATATAAGGGGAAAAAAACAAAAATAAAAATAGTTTGTTTTAATAAAAATCATGAAAACTTTATGTTCTCTTATTCTCATCACCTGAAAGGGTATGGTTGTCCTCAATGTAGACTTGAAAAAAATAGATTGATTAATTATAACAATCATATAGAAAAATGTATATTAAAGCATGGAGGAAAATATACTTACGAGAAGTTTACTTTTGAAAAATTTATTAACTGTAAATCATTAATGAAGATTTCCTGTCCTAATCATGGTTTATTTGAACAATATGGACAACATCACTTAGAAGGGAGAGGTTGTAAAATTTGTGCTCAAGAAGAAAGTCGACTTAGTCAAGAGGTAGTTTTTTCTCAATTTAGAGAAATGAATGGAGACAAATGCAGTTATGAAAACTCTATTTATATTAAAGGTGATGAAAATATTAAAATATTTTGTAATTCTTGCAAAGAGTCTTTTTATAGAACACCTGATGCACATAAGAAAGGCTCTCTTTGTTATAAATGTTATCCACAAAAAGGTGGATTTGATAAAAGTAAAAAAGGGATTCTTTATTATATTAGAATAGATATAAATAATGAAATCTACTATAAGATTGGGATTACAAATCTATCTGTAAAAAAGAGATTTAGTGAATATGAAAGACAATTTATGACAGTAATTAAAATTGAAGAATTTGAACTTGGAATGGATGCTTATAATAAAGAACAATCAATATTAAAAAAATATAAGCAATTTCGATATAAAGGTGACAATATATTGGAGTCTGGAAATACTGAATTATTTATTTATGATGTATTAAGATTGGATATTTAAACTTATTTTAGTTGAAATGATATTTATTATTTTTAAAAATAGGATATAATCTTTTCATACACTATATGGAGATAAAATAATGCTACTTGATTCAATAGACTTAAATCCAATTTTAGAATTATGGTATTTATTACCAATAATTATTATTGTTTCTTTTTTCAAGACATCTACTGGTAAAGGAATTCTTGGTGAATTCTTAGTAAATATTGCTATAAGATTCAAACTTGATAAGAACACATATTATCTTATAAATAATGTAACTTTACCAACTGAAGATGGAACAACTCAAATAGACCATATTATTGTATCTAAGTATGGTTTATTTATCATTGAAACGAAAAATATGAGTGGATGGATATTTGGAAATGAAAAACAAAAATATTGGACTCAAAAAATATATAAAACTAGTAATAAATTTCAGAATCCTCTTCATCAAAACTATAAACATATTAAAACTATTGAAAGTTCACTTAATATTTCTATTGAAAAAATATTTTCAGTTATTGTTTTTGTTGGAGATAGTTCATTTAAGACAAAAGTTCCTACAAATGTAGTTCAAGGAATGGATTTTATTAATTATATTAAAACAAAAAATAATGAAATCTTATCAAGTGAAGAAGTGAAAGACATTATTACATCAATAAATTCAGGAAGGCTTTCTAGAACTTATAAAACATATATGAATCATTCTAAACATGTTAAAAAAATTATTAAAGATAAGGATAATATTTGTGTTAAGTGTGGAAGTAAAATGATTTTACGTGTTGCTAAAAGAGGTTCTAATATTGGGAATAGTTTTTATGGTTGTAGCAATTATCCAAAATGTAGATATATAAAAGATAAATAAAAATAGCATATTTTAATTAATCTATTTTAAATTTCTATTTTTAATTTGTTTTCTTACTGCTGCTCCTGAGACACCTAAGTGCTTTCCTATTTGTTCAGCATTAGGAAAATCTTTTATTAGTTTTGGAAGATTTATATTGTCCCAATCTATCTTTCGTATATTTATGTTTGCACATTCTTTAGAACAAAATTTTAAACTATTGTCTTTTAATTTCTTACAAATTGGACACCTATCTTTTATCTTTTCTTTAATATATTTTTTAGGTAATGTAGTTTTATCATATAGACAATATTTTTTTGGTATTTTAGAAGTACCTTCATGCAATTCTCTATGACAATTTCCACATAATAAGATCGCTTTCTTTAATTCGCAACTTATTTTTTCCCAAGATTTTGGATTTCTTAAAGCAAAGCTAAAGTTAAATTCTTTTTCTTCTGGATTTATATGATGAAAGTCATATTGAAAATCTTCATATTTTTTTTGACAAATTTGACAGGTTCCTCCCATTGATTTTACCATATTCCTTTTTGTTTTAATTCTCCATTTTTGGACATGGGTTATTGAAATCTTTCTTTTTTCTATTGAATTATGTTCTTCTCTATGACAATTACAACAAAGTAAAATACATTTATCTACTTCTTTATATATCAATGCTTTATTTGTTATATTTTTTGGGTTAGATATCAAAAAATCTTTTTTACTCGGATCTTTATGATGAAAATCTAAAGCTGAAATTGATTTATAATATCCACACTTTATACATGAACCACCCATATAATCAACAAGTTCTTTTTTTAATTTTTCTCTTTTAATAACTTTATTCTCGTTTTGTTTTTTAGCATATTTTTTTAAACATAACTTACATCTAAATCTATTTTCTGTTTTTGAGTGATAGTGTGGAGTATCTCCATGTATTTTACATATTTTATTCATAATAATATTATAGCATAATTTAGCTTAATTAACACATAAATATTTCCTTTTTTTATAAATAAATACCTATATTTAGTAGATGGTAGTCGATGCAGGATTCGAACCAGCAAAAATCATTTTCGAAGAATGATGGAGATCCTATTCTCAATCGACCATAAATAAAAAAATATATCTATTAGTTTCACTTCATAAAAAAGCTACTCACAACCTATGCCTCGTGACGGCTAGATATTTATAGATCCTCCCTGAGAAAGAATCGAACTTTCAACTCATTTTTAACAGAAATTTGCTTGACCTTCAAGCTACCAGGGACTAGTTTAATTTTGAAAAGATTTAAAACTTTGCTTCAAAAAAGCAAACAGATATATTATATCTGTGGTTATATCTATTAGTTTCATCCCTAAAGAGATTACTTACATCCTATGCCACGAGAAGGCTAGATATTTATAGGACGCGACAATGATCGGATTTGAACCGACAACTCTGAAATCGACAGTTTCAGCTTCTACCATTGAATTACATTGCCATAACTACTTTTTATTTAATTGATTAGTAATATCAATTTGGTAGCCATATCCGGTACTGACCCGGAACCTATTTTGTGAAAGAAAATCGATCTACCATTAATCTATAAGGCCACATATTTTAATTTTTAAGAGTTTTAAATCTCTTTATTTTGGCGAGGTAGACGGGAATCGAACCCGCAGTCCTTGTTAAAGGTCTTCGTTGACAGCGAAGCGGCTATAACCTATTTGCCCACTACCCCAAACTTTACTTTTTATTGAATTGATTAGTATTATCAATTTTTGGTAGGCCTACACGGATTCGAACCGAGAACATCATATAGAAAGTATGATAAGATACCTTTTCTCCATAAACCCATCTTATAAATTTTATAGAGTTTTAAATCTCTTTTTAAAGTCAAGTGCTTTGCTCTAAGGGAAGGATTCAAACCTTCATTTTTACCTTTAACAGAGGCGAACATTATCATTATGCTACCTTAGAACAAAACACTCAAACTTTTACTTCAAAGAAGTAGTAGTTTTTAGCTACATTTATATCTATTAGTTTCATTTCCTAAGAAATTACTTACAGTCTAAACCACGTGAAGGTTAGATATATTTAAACTTAGCTCCAACGGGGCTCGAACCCGTAACTACGCTGTGAAAGAGCGTCCAGATCACCAATTTCTACATGAAGCCATCTTTTTAATTTTTAAGAGTTTTAAATCTCTTTCTTCTTTGGTAGGGATAGGAATAGTCGAAATTCCATCTCAGGTTTAGAAGACCTATGTTCTGTCCATTGAACTATATCCCCAAATTTTAATTTTATAGAGTTTTAAATCTCTTATTTGGTAGGAATAGAGGAATTCGAATCCCCAATGTCACAATGACGTTCGCTTAGAAGGCGAATAAGCATCCAGTTGCTCAATATTCCCATATTTTATCTGAACACTGCTCAAATTTTTCCAAAAAAAAAGGGAGAGCTGAGACTAAATCTCAACCCTCCCTTTAGAAAACATATATTTTTACATATATATTTGCCTCAGAAAAGGTTGAAGATTTTCATCCTCATCTCTATTTTCTCTATTATTTTCGACATTATTGTCCCTATCCATATTTCGTTCATTCATATTGAAATTAGTCATAGTGTTCATATTGTCAAACATAATAGTTTCCTCTTTTTATTTTTTTTAGTGTTAGTCGATGTCTAACTAAAATGATATTTTACCCTTACGGTATGACCTCATCTAATAGGTGCTGCTCGAATCCTAAATATTTAAAGACCATTGGATATATAAATGGTCTGTAATACTCTGTGAAATATATCTAAATATACTTCATTGAATATTATGGAGCCCGATGCCAGCAACGATCTGGCCACCTTTCCCTTACAAGGGGAATGCTCTACCAACATGAGCTAATCGGGCAATATTGGTCGTTGTGATTGGATTTGAACCAATGACCGCACCCTTATCAGGGGTGAACTCTACCACTGAGTTACACAACGTTTTTTGGTCCTTAGTGTTGGAATCGAACCAACTAAACGATCTCTCGTTCTCCCTTATCAGGGGAGTCTTTTCTCCAATCAAGCAACCAAGGTTATTGATTTTTTATTTTACTAAAAAAAAACCAAAAAAAAAGGGGATTAAGAACAATCAGGTTTTACCCATCTTGTTCTTAACCCCCTTTGAAAGAGTTTCTGCTAATTAAAGCATCAAACCCACTCAGGATTGGAGAAAGAACAAGACAGAGTATTATCTGTCTCAATCGTTTCGATAATATTCCTATTATCAATTCGTTCATTAACATTTCTATCAATATTTCTGTTAGTAATAATAATTGTTCTCATATCTTTCTCCTTTTTTTTATTTGGCTTTTTGCCTTTGATAATCAAAGTATATCACAATGAACCTTAAAGTTTCCTTAAAGTTAAAAAGAATTTCAAATTCTTTTAAATTTCCCTAAAAAAGGGAAGTTAATGTGATTACTAATCTTTAACTATGTATAGTATATCTAAAATAAGCTTTAATATAGCTTAAATTATGTATTATATTTTAGGAAATGAATCTTTTCCAAGTCTCATTAAAAAATCATCTCCATTCAAAGAGAATGAGAACTTATTTATAATCTGGAATAGTAATCAGAAGAACATTATTTTTATATAAAGTTAATCCACCTTTTTCTGAATATTTATATCTAAAATAAATATCTTCTTTATTTGAAGTTTTTACTAAAATACAATTATCTTTCTCATCGTATTTAGTATATATAATTCGTGGTTCTTTATATTTAATAGTTTTTAATTCTGATTGTATTTCTCTATTTCTACTATCATAAAACATTTTAGATTTTTTTTCTTCTATATTTGTATCTAAATTGATTTCTATAAATTCTATAATATTAGATGAAGTATCATATTTTTTTATAATTTTTCTATTAAAAAAACTATTATCTCCTCTATGGTATTCAATCCAATTTTCTTTATTATCATTATTAAAAGGGATATGTGTATATTTCATAGGATAAAATTCTTTATTAGTATAAATAAATTTAGATTTCCATATTTGTTTATCCTTACTATTCATTAATTTAATTTCATAGGTAAAATTTACTTTATCTTCTATAACTAAGAGAGAGTTAATAATTTCATTATTTATATATATATTTGTCTTTGCTAAGGTTTTATTTTCTAAATCTGTATATGTTGTCTCTCTATCATCCATTTCAGTAGATTCATATATAATTCGACCTTTATTATCATATTTAATATTTTTTATAATCTTTTTTTTATCTGATTGTATTTTTAAGTGTGTTTTTAAAGATTTTATATAGTTTCTATAATCTCCTTTAATTGTATCTAATTTATTAATTGGGAAACCATTAAGATTTTTTAAAATCCATTTATAATCAGATATAAAAAATCCTTTTAGTGTTTTTTCGTTTATATAATTCATTTCTGGTGACATCATATTTAACTCCTTTATATTTGTAAAAGTAGTATATCATAATACTTTACATAAATAATAGTTTACATAAAATGTATGAATACAAATCTTCTATAAATTTTTATCATTTATATCCTTATTTGTTTCAGCTTATAGTATATCTTAATATTAATTAAGTTTTACTTAAAAATATGCTATAACAAGAATAGTTCTTAATAAAAGAGCAAATATATTTAAAGGAAAAACATGAAGAGAGTAACGATAAATTTATTTGAAATAAATGAATTAAGTAAAGAGAAAAAAGATTTTGCAATTGATGAACATAAAGAGTTTTTAGTTTCAATTTATCAAGATGATGATTTTGACGAATCATTTAATATGACGAGGTCTAAATATAGTAAATCATTAAGAAAAATGGATATTGTTGAATCAATAGAAGCTAATGATTATTTATTCTTTGAAGATGGTTCATTAGCTAAAACTGTTCAATATGTAGAAAAACATCCTCGAGCTGGAGAACATATGTTTGAATTTATGGGTTCAGAGTATCCAATTAAATGAAATATTTTAATTCCATAGCCGAGAAGTATTTAAAATTAGGAAATAGAGTTTTTGAAACTGATTCTCCATCAAATGAACTTTTAATTGTTTGGTCTGTAAAAAAGTCCAAAGAGAATTTAAAAAGAAATTTTAAAGAGAATCCTAAAGTTTTTGCTAATCCAAAAGATGTAGTTCTTGTTCGTTCAAGACTTGTAAATAGTGATTCAAGCATTCCGTTTAAGCAACCACATCCATATCATAATGTAAAAGTTAATATTATAGAAGAATTATTTTTATAATTAATGAAGTTCCCAAATTGGGAACTTTCTTTATTTTTCATTCATTCTAATTTGATTTTTCTATAATCTTCTATCTCTTCTTTACTTCTATGAGTTAATAGATTCTTCCAAAAAGGAAGAGTTAAAATACATAAGTTGAAGATAAATGTCTTAGAGAAGGGATTTCTCTAAATGAATTCCCTTCTCTATATCCTTTAATTATAGTTGAATTGGTTAGAATTTCAAGGATTAACTTTAATTCTTCCTTCTTTGTATATAAATATGTTTTTTTCAATGTTCTTTCTATTTCTCTACTACTCATATCTCTATATTGTATAACTTCAACACTTTTAAGATCTACAATAACTTTATCTTTATGAATATAAAGAGTTAGTTGGAATCTATCATCATAAAGAATTGCTGAATGAGAACTATATAAATAAATATAATCTTTATGTTCAGTAATTGTATCTCCACGATATCTATTATCTGAGTTAAGAATTTTTAAAATTTTTTTAATCTTCATTTCTTCTCTTTTCATTTTCATTTTTTCTATATTCTTCTATTTCGTCTTCATTTCTATGAGTTAAGTCAATGAAAGGAAAAAGAGTATGTCTAATAGGTTCAAGAATATATGCTTCTTTATATATATGATAGTCATAAATTAATTCAATATTAAATTTATGATCAAACCATTCAATATTTAAATAAGATCCAGTTTCTGGAGAATTTCTGAAAATATATTTAGCTCTTCCCATAAGATTATCTTCAATTACAATTTTAAAAGTAAAGATTTTTTTAATTTTAATTAGTAATTCTGTTCGTCTTATATCTTTTTGATTAAGATTAGTTAGAGTTATTTCAGACCCTGAATCTAATCTTTTATGAATTGGAGTAAAAGAGTTTAAATCAATTTGTTCTTTTAATAAAAGAATTTCTTTAATTATTTTCTCTTTGTTCTCTTCTATATTATTTCTAATGGACATTTTATTCCTTCCGTATCAGTTATTTTAGAAGAATCTCTTTTGATTTTAGATATAAGTCTCAATAACTCTTCTTTAATAGGATTTAAGGCATCTTTTTCTGAAGATATATAAAATCCTTCTAAAAAATACATTTTAAATTCATCAGTCTTTAAATTATCTGTAATGTAAATCTTAAGTGTAAAATCTTTATATAATTCATGTTCTGATGCATTCTTTATAGAAAGAATAAGGCGAACATCTCTAAGACTGCCATCATTCCATTCTCTCATTTGTAAAAATGAACCTGAGTCGAGATGTTTAACATAAGGTTTATAATTATCAAAATCAATGTCATTCATTAAAAGATTAATTTCATTATTAATCTTATCTTTATTTCTCTCTATTGTTTTTTTAATTGGCATTATCTTCCTTTAATTTTTTTATATTCAATATCTGGGAATTTATTATCAATAAGTCTCCATTTATTTTCAGAATCAAAAACTATATAGTCTCCTGATTTTAAAGCATATTCATTATGTGCTTCTAAGATTACAGTTCTATTAAAAGTTTTATTTCCTACAACTATTTTTTGTTGACAATAAAAGGTTGTTACCTTTTCTATGACATCATCAGCTCTATCAAAGATACTGAAGACTCCACCCATTAGATTTTTAGAATCAGGTAATCTGAATTCATCATCGCTAAGGGTTATCTCTTTGTTACTCTCGTTTTTACTCTCGTTTTTACTAGAGTTTATTTTCCATAATATTACATTTATTAAAAACAACACTCCATTAACTATCCATCCTTCATACATTTTCTTTCCTTTAAAATTTTTTCAATAATTAAGATTATTGTAAATTGTTATAGGAGTTTAATTAAACTTCTGATAAATAGTCCATCATATTTAAATTAAAATTTTTAAGATCATAAGATAAAGTTAATTTAACATCTTTAATATCAATTAATTCATATTCTTTTATTTTATCTTTAAATTCATTAAATCCATTAAATACTTTTTGTCCTTGTTTCTTTAAAGTATTCCATACATTCTTTTCAATTCGTTGATCTTTAAATATTTTCATATTTTTCAATAGAGATGAGTCATCATATTTAATAGCTCTTAGAATTATTAATATATTGGCTTTAGATAATCCTGTTCTTTTATTTAATATTTTTAATAAATAATCAACATGATTGTATTTAGTAGTTAAATGATTATCTATATCTATATGTGGAAAATCGTTCTGAAAAATATATTCTGGTAAAAGCATATTTAAAATATCTTCTTTTAATTTTCCAACATTTACTTCATAAAAACCTAAAGAAGAGTAAGCTATATTTGAATAAACATTTTGAAATTTAAAATTAATTCTTCTAAGAAGTTCATTCATAATTTCTGTTCTTAAATCATATGATATAATATATTTTTCATCATCTGTAATAAATATTTGGTTATTATCTATACATTTCTTTATTGTAAGGTATTGTGAGGACTGTTTATCCAATATTTTTTCATTATTCTTTTCTAGAGTATAAAATATATATGAACTTGTATTTAATTTATCAAGTAAAGTTTTAAGATAGGCTTTCTTTTGAATCTCAATTGAGGCAATTCGTGTATTTTCTAAAAGAAATAAATCTAGTAGACCTGTATCAATAAGAGTGATTAGGAAAGATATTTGTATTTTTTCTATTTTTTTAGGATTTTCAATAATAATTAGTGGAACATCATAACCGAAGATTTCATCTATTTTTTCGTGTAGGTTTTTATCTTCTATTGCTGTATTAATTTGAGAAGAGACAATTCGTCTAATAGAAGTTATTAAATCATCATATTGATTAATTTTGTAGTTATATCCAATTTTTATTAAGTTTTTAATAAATGTTTCTTTTGTATGTATTAAATGTATCATTAATGACCTTTCTTTTTACTTATGTATATTATAGCAAAAGGAAGGTTAGATAATGCTTAAATAATTGAGACATATTGTTTAAGATAATCAATATCTCTAAAACTACCGTGTCCATTCCAATATGTTTTCATAATTAATGAATTAGTTAAAACATCTATTATTTCTTCTAATTCTTTTTTCTTATTAAAATAGTATGTTTTCTTCAATGTTCTTTTATATTCTTTATAATTTCCACAACTATATCCCATTTCTTGAATACTTGTTATATCGGCGATTAGTTTATTTTTATAAATTTTAAAAACAGCATTAAATCTATCTTCATAATGAATAGCAGGACGAGTATATCTCAAATAAATATAATCATTTTCTTTATATATCTCTCCTTTATTCTTTAATAAGTTCAATATTTTTTCTTTTTTCATTTAATCTACCACAGTTATAAAACTGTTCTCTACCATTTATATTTTTTTCATAAATATAAAATGTTGATGAGATCCTTTCTTTTTACTTATGTATATTATAGCAAAAGGAAGGTTAGATAATGCTTAATATATTACTTTTATTTCTTTTTCAGCTTCTTTAAGAGTTGATGCTTCCTCATAATTTTGATTAAATTCCTTTATTGCTTCTTCCGGAGATTCAAAAACCATATGTATAATTTCTACCATTTCTAGATAAAATTCTTTATTATTTTCTGTAGAAAAAGAAGCATGATATTCTCCCTTACCTTCAAAAAATACTTTTTCTGCTTTTCCGTCAATAACTACATATGCTTCTTGTTTATGTTCTGTAAAATCATCAATATCCATAATTAATCCTTTATTTTAATAAGACAGTATAACCTATTTAATGCCTATAATTAACTTAAAGTTAAATGATATTTTTTAAAATAACATTCTATAACAGTAAATCAATATATTTATATTGAAAAAAATAAATTATAAAAGGAAAAATATATGAAAAAAGGTCAAATAGTATTTATTCATTCAAGTTTGGATGGATTTTTTAATCGAGAATTTATGGAAAAAGAGGTTGACTCAAACTGGTTTGGATTTATTGAGAGTATTAATGAAAATCAAACAAATCCGTATAATGTAAGATGGAATAATGGATCATCTTTAATTTCTCTATCTGAGAAACATTTTACCGTTGTAGACAACTCTTTTAAGCAAAATGTAAAATATGTTATTTTAATTAAAGTGGATAAAGAGACAACTAATATTGAAGAACGTCAAGGTGGACGTAGATTTGGTAAAGAATTTTTACTAAGTTTTTCTAATGATGTTTTTGCTAATTTAATTATTCATGATGGGAAAACTAATCACATTAATTGTGCAGAAAAATTTGACTCATTTGCAGATGCAGAAAATTATTTAAAGTCAGATAATTTCTCTAATTTGTTTGATGTAAGCTTATCTAAAGTTGTAAAATCTATTGATTCTATTAAAATTGAATCAATCAATGGATAGATATATTCCCAACTTGGGAATATAATTATTATACAATATATCTTTTGAGTCTTCTTTTATTTCTCCACCAATACTGAATAATGTATCATTAATGACCTTTCTTTTTACTTGTGTATATTATAGCTAAAGGAAGGTTATATAATGCTTAACAATTTTCTTTTTCAATCTTAAAGCTAACTTCATCTAGAACAGATACAGTTTTATTTAAACTATAAAAATCAGAATTAACTGAAATAATTAGCTCGTTGGAAAAATGATGTCTATCTATAGAAGGAACGCTCCATTTTTTATTCCATATAAAATTCTTAGGGAAGAGTCTTGATTTCAACTCTCTTTTTAATATCTCTTCCTCATTATAAAAAAACCTATTATTAAAATTGGTTAAATAATTTTCAACTAATAAATTTATTGTATATTCTTGAAAGCTATGGATAACAGTTCTCATAATATCTTTTCGTTCTTCTCTGGGTATATCAACCCCTTCATTTATAATTTTAATTATTTTTGCATTTTTAATATTGTCTTTCCAATATTCTGGGTAAATTTTTCTAAGAGCTATTTCAAAAAACTGATTAATGTTAGTTCCTTTTTTATAAATGAATTCTATAAAAATTCTTTTATAGGCTTCTTTATGAAGTTCTTTATCAAAAGAGGAATACTTTTCTTCCATATATAAATCAAGATAACCTGTCTCAACAATTTCTTCAAAATAATCTACTGAGATATATTTTAAGTGTTCTTCACTAAATAAGAATTCAATTGTAGGTATTTTATCTTCAAACATAAATTCTAATTTATTTTGAAAATTCTCTTTTGTAATATTAATAGAGATATCTCTTTTAATATATCTTTTAATTGTTTTTATAAAATCATCATATTGTTTTATTTTAAAAATAAAGCCATAAGAATATAGATTTTTAATAGACACTGTAATTCCCCATAGGCTTGCCTTGGGGATGAAAAGTGTCAGATAGATAATTTTATTTCCAAATAATTATTAATCCTTGACACAACCCTTATGTTTTGGTATAATTAGACAAATTAAAAAGGGAAGATAATGAAAGAAATGGGATTTGTAAGCGAGTTTTTTCCTAATAAAAATATGAAAAAAATCTTCAATATTTCTTTCGGTAATTCCCGTTATATTTACAATAATTTTCTTC
>Ga0256824_10000380_pt1 | contig 16881 bp, 13 predicted proteins | sample CV67metaG_FD_191570 | JGI IMG/M metagenome (GOLD analysis project Ga0256824, IMG submission 191570) | Hydrothermal vent microbial communities from East Pacific Rise, Pacific Ocean - CV67 | ecosystem: Environmental > Aquatic > Marine > Hydrothermal vents | place: Pacific Ocean: East Pacific Rise...
GTTGACCATTTTTTATATCGGTTTTTTACCAACCTATCTTCTAACGAGTGAAAAGTAATCAAAGAGACGATGGTGTTGTTTAATTCTCCAGCTTTGTACTTCTCTTCTAAGACATCCAAAAGCCCTTCTATTTCACCCAGCTCATTATTTACTTCAATTCTAATACCTTGAAAAGAGAGCGTTGCAGGGTGTATTTTTCCTCCACGAGGAATAACTGTACAAATTACATTTGAAAGCTCTTTTCCACTCTCTATGGGCTTTAGAGAACGTGCCTCTACAATAGCTGAAGCCACCCTTCTGTAAGAACGAACTTCTCCATAGTGGTTTAAAATATACTCTAATTTTTCTTGAGTATAGTTGTTAACCACTTCATAAGCTGAAAGCTCTGCTTTGCTGTCCATTCGCATGTCTAATGTTTCACTCTCAAATGAAAAACCTCTGTCCATTTTATCAAGTTGAAGAGAAGAGACTCCAAAATCTGCCAAGAGTCCTGCAATAGGCGTTTCGCTAAGTGTTGGTAATGTAGTGGCAAAAGTTCCTTTGTATAAAGTACTTCTATCGGCAAAAGGAGTTAAACGCTCTTTAGAAAAAGCCAATGCCTCATCATCTCTATCAATACCGATATGTTTTATCTGCGAATAGTTCTGTAACATCGCTTCTGAATGACCTGCATAGCCTAAAGTACAATCTACAAAATACCCCTCTCTAATAGGGGAAAACCCATCTAATACTTCTGCTAATAACACGGGGATATGGGGTGTCTTCATCAATGACCTTTGTGAAAAATAAAAAATAATAATGATATAATAGCAAAAATAAATCGACTTCTTCTAAAAAGGTATTCTTTAATGGACACACACCTACTCCAAGAGCTAAAACAAATCTCTCACTCTATGTTTTCTAAAAACTATTTTGGAGTTTTTCATGGTTCTATCTCGGCTAAAGTAGCCGTTAACTCTTTTATTATCAATAAGAAAGAGACCATTTTGGATAAAATTAAAGAAGAGCACTTTATAAAATTAACTTGTGATACAAGAAAAGACTACCGTTGGAAAGATGCCTCTGTTGATGTCAACATTCATAAAGCCATCTATATGAACCTTCCCCATGCAAAATATATCTCCTATACCATGCCTCCCTATGCCACAGCATTTACCTTTGACCACTCATTGGTTGTTCCTCAAGACTACTATGGTCAAACCATCTTAAAAGAGATTCCTGTTTATGACCCTAAAAACTTTAACGACTGGGAAGCCAGAGCGCCTCATGAGATAAGTAATTTTTTTAAACAGACCAACAGCCATCTTCTCCTGATTAAAGGTTTTGGGCTTATCTCTTACGATAGAGATGTGACTGAAATGGTTAAAAAAGTAGCTATTTTAGAAAATAGCTGTCGACTTTTAACTATTAATTCTGTAAATTAAAGCTCTAAACTATTTTAGCTATAATCTTAAAAAAACATTAAAGAGGTTCTATGCAAAATAAAAAAGTTCTGATTCTATGTACAGGAAATTCTTGTCGTAGTATTATTGGAGAAGCACTTATTAACCGTTATTTAGAGGGTATAGAGGCTTATAGTTCAGGAGTTAAACCCAGTGGTCGTGTTAACCCCAATGCAAAAAAAGTGTTAGAAGAACATGGAGATTGGAGTGATGATTACCACTCAAAAACACTTGATAAACTCGATGGTATAGTATTTGATTTGGTCGTCACTGTTTGTGGTCATGCCCAAGAGACTTGTCCAACTTTTCCAAAACCGACACCTACCATTCATGTAGGATTTGAAGACCCTGATGGAAAAGAGTATGATGCTTTTGAAGCCACTTATAAAGAGATAAAAGATACCCTATTACCTCAAATAAGAGAAAAATTAAAGGAAAAATCAATGCAAAAAAATGTATTTAAAATAGACGAAGGCGTTAAAATCAATTTTACAGGTGTGGTTCAAAAAGCACAAATTGTTAAAATGGTCGAAAACTGTGCTACAGGTGCATGTGAATGTATGAGCGATGAGACAAAAAAGAAAATTACCAACATGCAAGTTGAAGGTAAAGATGGAAATGTTGAACTTAAACTCTCTGGTGACATCAAAAAAGAAGAGATAGAGATGGCTTTAGCAAAATCAAAAGTTTTAAATCCATAAAACACCCCTCACACCATTCAGAACATTGATATTATATATTTTTTTATGTTATAATTTATTTCTAAAGGAATTTTTATGCAAAAAAACAATATTTTATCCATGTTCATTCTACTAAACTTTTGTTTAACCTCTATTTCTGCCACTGTTTTTACGCCCCTTCCAACTGATATTTCAACAAAAGAAGGTATCTATAATCATGAAACTCCAAACCTATTACGTGTTGATATTAAAAGTATAATCTCTAATGGAGTCTGTATTGAAGATAATTATGTAGGGTGTACACTCAATGATGTTAATAACGATACGAATGGAAATGATGATTTTAAACCTGAGGTTAAAATTCATTTTTCAGCCGATGATTTTTTAAATGATGGAAAAACTTCCAATGCAACCATACGTCTAAGGGGTCAAACATCAAGAAGTTATCCTTTAAAATCCTATCGTATTAAGTTAGATAGCAAAAAAAAGCTTTGGAGAGATGAACGTAAACTTCAACTGAACAAACATATTGGTGACAGTACAAGGGTTAAAAACAAACTGAGTTTTGATTTAATGTCAACCATTCCCCATCTACCAAGTTTACGCACACAGTTTGTGCAACTCTATATAGACAATCAAAATTATGGACTCTTTACACATGTAGAAAATGTTGGAAAAGAGTATCTTAAAAAACGAGGGTTTGATAAAAATTCAAATCTTTATAAAGCAGAGAACTTTGAGTTTAGACTTAGAGCAGAACTCGATATTGATGCAGATGGGCAACCCATAGATGAAAAAAAATTTGAATCTATTTTAGAGATAAAACGAGGAAAAGACTCTAAGAAATTAATAGAGATGTTAACAGCTTTAGAGAACCCAGACAATGATTTTAAACATGATGTTATGGATAAATATTTTAATAGTAATAACTTTTTAACGTGGGCATCAGTCAATACACTTATGGGGAACAGTGATGTTAAAACGTCTAATTTTTATATTTTTAACCCTAAAGGTAAAAGTACATTCTATTTTCTTCCATGGGATTATGACCAAACATGGGGCAGTGATTGGGAAGAGAGTACCCTAAGTAGTGGGTCAATTCCCTCTAAAACCTATAGAGTTCCTCATAGTCTATGGGTTACAAAATTGGGGCAAAGATTTCTTTCTCAACCCAATGCTATTCATCAACTTCAAAAAGCTGTAGAGGAGATAAAAAATAATTATTTAACAAAAAATAAAATCGAAGCTTTTACAAACAGTTACCATGATATAGTCTTTCCACTCATCTCTCAAAAACCTGATTTTGATTTTATTAATTTTGATAAATCTACTGATGAGTTGACACTTGAAACCTATAATAACATCTACAATTCACTCCCAAAAGCCATTGAACGTAACTATCAAACTTTTTTAAAAGATTTAGAAAGCCCCATGCCATTTTGGTTAGAAAAACCTGTTTTAAATGAAGAAAAAATCACCTTTAATTGGGACAAGTCTGTAGACCTTCAAAATGATAAAGTAAGCTATGAATTGGAGATTTCGACTACTCCTATTTTTAAATTTGAAGATATTAAATACAGTAAAAAAAGTATAGAAAAAAATCATTTTTCTACACCATGGATGCTCCCTAAAGGAACATATTACTATAAAGTCACAGCACGTGATGATAAAAACCCTCAAGAAAATTGGCAACAGGCTTTTAATGAGTTTAATGATAAAGATTTAAACAGGCGAATCTTTGGTGTTAAAAAATTTACAATAGAGCAAGATGGTATCGTTCCACAAGAGAACAGCAGTGAAGAAGTTAGTAACACTGATAGTAATAATGAGAGTAATCATCATGGTAAAAGTAATAACAGTGTGGTAGGTGGGGTTAGCATCTTCTTTATTATTTTAATGATACTTTCATTCCATATTTTATTAAGTATTGAGAGAAAAAAAAATGATGGAGGAGATAGAGGATGAAAATTCGAGTTTATTATGAAGATACTGATGCTGGAGGAATTGTTTACCATACCAACTATATTAAGTATTGTGAACGTGCAAGGTCTGAACTATTTTTTGAAAAAAATATAACCCCAACAGATAATGATAATTCAAGTTTTGTGGTACGACACATTGATGCAAATTTCTTAGGTATGGCACATCTTGGAGATATGCTCGAAGTAACCACTCAACTTATCAAGAAAAAAAATAGTTCATTTGTTCTAAAGCAATCTGTTTTCAATAAAAAAGCAAAAATCTTTGAAATGGATGTACTACTCGTATTTCTAAAAGCTGGGAGACCTACACGGATACCTCAACATCTATTAGAAATAATAATTCAAAAAAATGAGATATAAATAAGATATAATTCTTTCAAAAAAATTTGAAGGAAACCTATGTCTAAAATAGACTTAAACAACAAAACCCTAATCATTGGTGCAGGTGGTGTGGGAAATGTGGTTGCATTTAAATGTGCCATGAACAGCCAAACCTTTGGAGAGATTACCCTTGCGAGTCGTACCCTCTCTAAATGTGATGCAATTGCTAAAAATATTCAAGAAAGACTCTCTATAACACTTAACACTGCTTCCGTAAATGCCGATGTGGTTAGTGAACTCATCAAACTCTTTGAAGAAATCAAACCAAATATCGTTATAAATGTTGCCCTTCCCTACCAAGATTTAACCATTATGGATGCGTGTACAGCGTGTGGAATTGATTATTTAGACACAGCCAATTATGAACATCCTGACAATGCAAAATTTGAGTATAAAGAGCAGTGGGAGCGTAATGAACAGTTTAAAGAAGCCAAAATCATGGCTCTTTTAGGGAGTGGGTTTGACCCTGGGGTTACCAATGTCTTTTGTGCGTATGCCCAAAAACACTATTTTGATGAGATTCATACCATCGATATTTTAGATTGTAATGCAGGAGATCATGGCTATCCATTTGCTACCAATTTTAATCCTGAAATTAATCTTCGGGAAGTCTCTGCTAAAGGTCGATATTGGGAAAATGGAGAGTGGATAGAGACCGAGCCAATGGAGATTATGCAAGTTTGGGACTATCCTGAAATTGGAGAAAAAGAGTCTTATCTACTTTATCATGAAGAGATGGAAAGTTTAGTGAAACACATTAAAGGGCTTAAACGTATTCGATTTTTTATGACCTTTGGAGAAAGCTACTTAACACACATGAAATGTTTAGAAAACGTAGGTATGTTGGGGATTAAAGAGGTGGAGCATAAAGGTCAAAAAATTGTACCAATGGAGTTTCTAGCCACCCTACTTCCTGACCCTGCATCATTGGGAGAGAGAACCACAGGTAAAACCAATATTGGTATTTATGCCAAAGGCTTAAAAGATGGAGAAGAGACAAGTGTCTACATCTATCAAGTCTCTGACCATGAAGCGTGTTATAAAGAGGTACTGAGTCAAGGAGTCAGTTATACCACGGGTGTTCCTGCCATGATTGGAGCAAAATTAATGTTAGAGAAAAAATGGCAAGGAGAAGGCGTTTTTAACATGGAAGAGTTTAATCCTGACCCTTTTATGAAAGAGTTAATGGTTCAAGGACTCCCATGGAAAATCCTAGAGAAGAATAGAGTGTAACTTCTAAAATAAAACTTAATATTATTTTAAGTTTTATATATTATTTTTAAGATTAATAAATTATAATTTAATTAACCGATTTTTTTATGAAGGATTTATTATGACTTATCGAAACACCTATCATGCCCCTCTATATTATCTTAGCTCTATTGTAATAATAACAGCAATTATCATCTATAATATTTCAAAATTCAGTACCATATTTTCTTAAAATATAAATCTAATTTTAAATATTTATATTATTATTAATATTTAAAATAATATAATAAGTCTTTACAAAAGGATTTATTATGATTTTATTAAAACATCTACTTTTTTTATCTTTACTCTACAGCTCAACATATGCCATTGAAATTAAAAATCTTCATCATGCTGTTGACATTGCAGGAAAACAACGAATGTTTAGTCAAAGAATGCTCAAGGATTATGCCATGATTGGAATGGAAAATAATTTTGATAGACCAAATGAAGATTTAAAAAAAATCATTAATAAATTTGAAAACCATTTAGAATCACTTCAAAGGTATACCAACAACAAAAAAATTATTCAAAGTACAAAAAAAATAGAAAAGCTTTGGATACCCATAAGAAAAATATTAGAAAAGAAACCCAAAAAAGAAGAAACCCTTCAACTTCAAGAAAATTTAGAGCTTCTACTTCAAGCCTCTGACAATACCACCCATCTCTTTGCAAAAGAGACGGGCGAAAAATCAGGTATTATTATTGATATATCAGGACGACAAAGAATGCTTTCTCAACGTATGGCAAGTCTCTATATGTTAAAAGTTTGGGGTGTTAACAGTAAAAATTTTACAGATAAAATGAAAAAAAGTATGAAGCTTTTTGAAACCTCACTAACAACCCTCCAAGCATCAAAACTTAATACAAAAGAGATTAATAGACTTTTAAAAGAAGTCGAAAAATCATTTACCTTTTTTAAAATTATGAATAAAAGTTCTAAAACATTTATTCCCACACTCATTTATAAAAAGTCAAATGATATTTTAGAAAATATGAACAGAGTTACAAAAAGCTATGTTAACCTCAAAATAAAATAGGAAAAAAAGATGCATTACCAGCTAAAAAGAAAAATTACTATTATTTCCATATCTCTACTTCTCTCTTCGACAAATCTATTGGCTCAAGAGAAAAGTGAAGAGGTTAAACTTATGAATATTGCAGCTAAACAACGTATGTTATCACAACGTATTGCTAAGGACTACCTTTATATTCATAAAAATATTGCTACCAACAAAACAAAGAAAGAGTTAAAAATCTCTTTAGCAAGTTTTTTTAAATCACACAAACAGCTTGTCTCTTCTATTCAAAATGAAGAGATTAAAAATCTTCTTGAGTTTGTAGAACTTAGCTCCAATGATTTCAACAAGACCATTCATCAAAAATTTACACTTGACAATGCTCAACTTATTTTAGATTTGAGTGAATCCATGTTGGAGGGTAGCCAATATGTGGTGAATTCACTTAAGGATTCAATTAAAATCGAAGAGTCCAAAATAATAGAAATGGCAGGAAAACAACGTATGTTGGCTCAACGTATTGCTAAATATTATATTGCTTATCAAATAGGTATTAAAGATGAAAATACTGTTCGGAGTATGAAACAAACCGTTTCAGAATTTAATGAAAATTTAACCATTATGCTCTCTAACAAAAACAATACCCCTTTGCTTATAAAAAAAGTTAATGAGATTAATAAACTTTGGAAGATTGTTCATAAATTTTATAACAATATTGAAAAAGGAGGTTTACCTCTAATTGTCTTTAATAGCACCGATAAGATTACTAAAAAAATGAATGAGATAACCCAACTTTATCTTACAATTGAGAAGTAAGTAGAGTATATGAAAAAAATAACATTCATATCGTTTATCATTTTAGGATTTATTAACATTAGTGAAGCATCAACACGGAGCAATGTTAAAATTATTGAAGCCTCTGAAAATATTAGATTTTTAAGCCAAAAAATTGCAAAAGAGTATCTCTATCTATATTACAACCCAAAAAAAATAAGCTTAAGTAATAGACTCTCCCAAAACATGAAAAAGCTAGAAAATAATATTCAAACCATAGCCCTCAACACACAAAATGATGAGAGTAAAAATATTCTTAATTTCCTAAGATATACCAATGAGGAGATAAAAACCTTATTAAGCCAAAAAACAGACAATGATAAGAGTATACTTATTCTTGATTACAGTGAAACCTTTGTCGAAGCTGCCAACTCTATTCAGTATTTACATAAATATAATTTTTCAAATGAAGAGAAAATGCTTATGAACCTAAAAGAGTTAGAGTACCTTTTAGAGCGTGTTAGCAAATATTATATGGCATCTATCTTGAACTTAAATAAAATAAGCAACACCCAGCATATGAAAGATGCACTATTCAACATAGAAAAAATTCTAACCATAATTAAAAAATATTCCTATTCTAAAGAGATGGGAAAAGAGCAAAGAAGAATAATAACCTATTGGAAAAACAATAAAAAAATACTCAAAAAATCTTCCAAGTTATCCGTTCCAAATTTATTATCAATCTTCATTAAAGATTTTCAGGAAAGTATTAAAAAATTAGAACTCTATCATAAAAAGAATCAATAAAAAGGCTTAAAGTGAGCATAAAAAACAATAAAAATATCACCTTTATATTTCTTGTTGCCAGTATCATAATATTCTCTTTTTTCATCTATAATATAATTTTTTCAATAAAGCACCACAACCAAAAAGAGTGTAGTCTTGATTATATTATTTTAATAGAAAAAATAGATAAAATTATAAATAAAATTGAAAGAGAGAGAGCATATAGTGCTATCTATCTTGGCATAGAAAAAGAGAGTATCCTTAGTCAAGTTGATTCATCTCGAAAAATAGTTGATCAAGAGATAGAAGAGACACTTATTTTTTTGAAAAAAAACTCTATTTTTTTGCCTCAAAAATATTTTTTAAAAGAGCTATCTCCTCTTCTAACAAAAATACGCAAAGAGATAGATTTACGAAAAAATAGTTATCAAATTAACCTTTTTGAAAACTATAAAAAGAAAATTATTACCCCTCTTAATCAGAATATTAAAAAACTTGATAAGAATTTTTCATTTGAGCATCATAATGAATTTAACGCTTTTAAAACACTTGTAAATATCAAAGAAAACCTTAATCAAGAGACCAGTTTTATTGCATTTATATTGAGTAACTCAAAAAAAATGAGCTTAAAAGAGCTACACTTATGGGAGAGTATTATTAACCGTGACATTAGTCCGAGTTTTCAAAAGCTTAAGAATATAGAACTAATAGAACAACTTTATGAAAACATTAATCCCCTCTATTTTTCAAATATCAAAAACCATGAACGGGCTGAAATTTTTAATAATGCATTAGAAGGTGAATATCAACTTCCTATTGAACGATGGTTAAATGTCTCTGCGAGTAAAATAGACAAAATAAATGTTGCACAAAGAATGCTCTTTATTAAAATAAAATCTTCTCTCAATCAAAAAATATTAACATTGGAAGATCGTATAATCCGTCTATCATTCAGTGCTTTATTCTTTTTTTTACTTATATTAATGCTTCTCTACCTCAGTTATAATATTCGTAGAAACAGTCAATACTTAACTGAGACGCTAAAAGATATTGAAGCAGAACTTAATGAAAAACAACGATTAGAGATTCATGAGGTTATAAAGAAAAATGATACCATTGAAATTTATAAGTTTCTTGCCAATGCAATTAAAGAACCCAGTCGTGAAAAAGACAATTTTCTTGCCAACATGTCCCATGAGATAAGAACACCACTCAATGGAATTATTGGTTTTACAAATTTATTAAAAGTTGAAGATCTCAAGGATCAACAATTAGAATTTGTAAATATTATTGAAGAGAGTTCAAATAGTTTGTTGCATATTGTAAACGATATTTTAGATTTTGCAAAAGTCTCTTCTGGAAAAATAGACGTTGAAAATATCTCTTTTAATATTGTGGAAAAATTTGAATCTTCTGTTGATTCTTATGCAATTAAAGCGACTCAAAAAAACATTGAACTGGGTCTTTTTATAGACCCTGAACTTCCTACTGAAGTGATAGGTGACCCTACCAAAATATCACAAGTAATCCTTAATCTATTGAGCAATGCTATTAAATTTACACCCAACAATGGTCAAGTTAACATTAAAATAGAAAAAGTTTCCCAAAGTACGCATGATATTGGAATTCGATTTAGTGTTAAAGATTCTGGAATAGGGATAGAAGAGGAGAAAAAAAGTAAAATTTTTGATGCCTTCTCTCAAGCTGATGCAAGTACAAATAGAAAATTTGGAGGAACAGGCTTAGGACTAACTATTTCTAGTAAATTTGTAGAATTAATGGATGGAAAATTAGAGATAAAGAGTCAACCAGACAATGGTAGTACCTTCTTTTTTACCCTAAACCTAAGAAACTCCATCTCTGCAAAATCTCAAATAAGTAGCAACTATTCTAACTTAACCATTGGATATATAAAAGAGGAGCATTTTTCATTAAACGAAATTGATAAAAATTTAGAATCGTATATTAAATATTTTAGAGCCAACTTTAAGGTCTACAATACAAAAGAACTCTTTGAGAGTAAATTCTTACCAGAGATTTTATTTATTAATGATAAATATATTTCAAGCAATGAACTTCTAAAACGTTGTTTAAGACTTGACACTAAAATTGTACTGATTACTACACCCAACAACAAAAATTATTCAAATATTGCAAAAGATAAAATAAAAAAAATTATCTACAAACCCATTAACTTTTCAAAAACCATACAAACATTAAGATTATTAGGAGAAAAAAAAGAACCTATGAAAAGAGAAGAGCCTCACGAATTAACAGCATTTCCCAATATGAATGTATTGGTAGCTGAAGATGATAACATCAACCAAAAGTTAATTTTTAACATATTGAAAAATTTGAAAATAAATATTAATATCGCCTCTAATGGAAGAGAGGCTTTTGAGTTTTTTAAAGAGAATAGATATGATATTGTTTTAATGGATATTGAGATGCCCATTATGTCAGGAGTAGAAGCAACTTTAGAGATTATTGCTTATGAAAAAAAGTTCAAAAAAAGACATACACCCATTGTAGCATTAACAGGGAATACTCTAAAAAAAGATAAAGAGAAATATATTCAAAATGGAATGGATGAATATCTTGAAAAACCACTACAAACTAAAAAGCTCAAAGCCATTCTTCAAAAATATTTTCTACTAAAACAAGAAGTAAATAGAAATATTTTACTCTATAAGGAGACAAAAATTTCAGGAAAAATTTACGAAGCCATTCTCAAGAACCTAGGCTATAGGGTTGACCTCTCTTGTTCAGAAGATGATTTTAGAGAACAAATAAGAAATAAACAGTATAAGTTTGCACTCTTTGATGCAAAACCCCTCTCTACATTAACAACCCAACCATCTCAGAAAAGCACCATGATGGTTGAATTAATCAAAATTAATGGTGCAATCCCATTTGCCTTTACAGAAGAAAAACGCTATCAAGATTACTGTAAGACAATAAAAGCACAAACCAATGCCCAAGAGTTAGAAAATTTTCTACAACAAGCTTAAATCAAAGAGCTTGTTTTGTATAAATCTGCTTAATACTCCGTATAATTAAAAAGTTATCGTCTGCTTTTTTAGACAATAAAGAGGGTATAAATTTTGTTTTTGATTTGTACATAAACTCAAAAAACTTAAAGTGATTGTGTGCCTCTTCCAATAATGCTTGACTCTTATCATTATTTAACTTATTTGCAGAGAGTGTTTTTAAGTTATTATGATATTTGGCTATTGTATTTTCAATATTGATTTCATAATTTTTTACATCTACTCCCCACATACGAATAAGATAATCAATGGTCACTTCCATTGGTTTTCTACAAAGTTTACCTGTCAACGAAATGAGTTCAAGCTCAGGTGTTGCAATGGGCTTTGTACCTGCAAGAAGTTGATTTATCATCTCTAAGAAGTTTTTTTGAATGATTAAAACATTCTCTTTAGTAGGTTCTACCTCCAATAACGCTTTATTGGTTTTCCATAATGCCAAAGCATTATCAAAAGCTACTTTTCCACTTTTTTGTGATTTCTTTTTTAAGAGTTTATGAAAATATTTTCTAACTTGATACATTCGTTTATCATAATCCGTAATCGCTTTGGCTAAATGCTCTTTAGGGTTTTGAAAACTACTTTTAACCCCCACCATAACATATGCTTTAAGCATCTGTTGGCTTTGGGTCATCTGTAGACAGTTAATAGAAAAAATTTCAGTCAATGATGCATTTTCAGGATAAGGGTCAATCTCAAAAGAGGAAAGTGTTTCTAAAAAAAGAAACAATATTAAAATAATTTTCGATACGGTTTTCATCTGATTCTCCAAGTAAAATATAAGTATTTATTTAAATAAATATTAAATTATAATATTATATTTTACATTAAAGTATTTTTAAAATTTACTCACTTAGACGACTAATCTTTGCACCTAGCGATGCAAGTTTTCCTTCTAAATTATCATAACCTCTATCGAGGTGGTAAATACGATGCACATTTGTTGTACCATTTGCCACAAGTCCTGCCAAAACCAAAGCTGAACTGGCACGTAAATCGGTTGCCATAACATCTGCTCCATTTAACTCTGCTACAGGATGAACTGCGGCTACAGAACCTTTTAACCAAATATCTGCACCCAAACGATTTAATTCACTAACATGCATAAAACGATTCTCAAAGAGTCGCTCTTCCACCACCGATTCACCAATTGCCATGGTTGCTACTGCCATAAACTGTGCTTGCATGTCGGTTGGGAAACCAGGGTATTCTGTGGTAATAAGACTAACAGGCTTTAGACGCTCTTTTCCACAAATGGTAATGCTATTTTCATCGTAAGAGAAACTACAACCCATAGACTCTAACTTATCAATTGAAGCTTGAATATGTTGTGCATTTACTTTTTCTAACGTAATGGTTGAGGCTGTAATCGCGGCAGCACAAAGGTATGTTCCTGCTTCAATTCGGTCAGGAATAATCTCTACTTCTTTAAAAGTTAAAGGCTTTTGCCCTGTTCCTTCAATAATAATTTCAGAACTTCCAATCCCTTCCACTTTAACACCTGCATCGGCTATCATCTCACACAGTTGTACAATTTCAGGCTCTTTTGCAGCGTTTACAATAGTGGTTGTTCCATGGGCCATCGAGGCAGCCATTACAATATTTTCTGTTCCACCAACAGTAATTTTATCAAAAACAATTCTAGCACCTTGAAGACCATTTGGTGCTTCTGCTCGTACATATCCACCTTTAATCTCTATTTTTGCACCCATAGCTTCCAAAGCTTTCAAATGTAAATCAATAGGACGTTGTCCAATGGCACACCCACCTGGAAGACTCACTTCACATTCACCAAAACGTGCCAATAGTGGTCCCAAAACCAAAATAGAAGCCCTCATTTGAGAGACAATTTCATAAACAGCTTTAGTAGAATTCATTGTTCCATTGTTAATAGTAGCAACCGTATTATGATGTTCAACTGTTCCACCTAAAATATTTAAGAGTTTGAGAAGTGTTCTAATATCAACAACATTGGGAAGATTGGTTAAGGTAACAGGTTTGTCAGAAAGAATTGTAGCAGCAATAACAGGTAAAGCGGAGTTTTTCGCTCCAGAGATTTGGATAGAGCCACTTAATTTAGCTCCACCTTCTATTTGTAAATAATCCATATTATAATTATCCATATATTTAATTTTTCAAGCACATAATTTTATCTAAAATTAGATAAAATCTCTAAACAAATATAAACGTTAATTTGGATAAAGTTTGACGTTACATTAACAAAAATTAAAGGAACTAAATGGATATTAATTTAACACCAGAGGCTCTATTATCTCAACTTGGATACTCAAAAACAACACAATCAATCAAACAGATGGAAAATACCATAGACAACACCAAAGGGTTTGAACACTTTTCAAAACATATTTTAGCCCTACACGACCAACTCGCATCACTTAAAGGATTTGTTGCCCTATCAAATTCAAAAGATGTATTTAAAATTAAACGTAGTGAAGATGTATCTAGCGAGATTAAAGATGAATTTTCTCACTTAGTAGAAAAGTGGTCATCAAAATACAAAGTCGAAATTGAAAAAGTTCAAAATAAACCAACTTATTATATTATTGGTCAATAATTGCCATTAAGTACACTCAACACAGAACAGCTTTCTGCTGCCACTGCACCTGTCGGAAACAACCTTATTATTGCCTCTGCAGGTACAGGTAAAACTTCTACCATTGTTGGTCGAATTGGGCATCTGCTTCATAACGGAGCAGACCCTTCTAAAATCTTACTACTAACCTTTACCAACAAAGCTGCGGGAGAGATGTTGGCAAGGGTTGGTCGTTATTTTCCTCCCAATGTTGTTAAAAAAATAGAATCAGGAACATTTCATGCTGTTAGCTACCGATGGCTTAAAGAGATGAATGCAAACGTTACCTTAAAACAACCAGGAGAGCTAAAAACACTTTTTCGCTCTGTCTATGAAAAACGCCAACTTAAACGCTTAAATTTAGATACAGAAGCCTTTTCTGCAACCTATCTCTATGAACAGTATAGTTTGTACCAAAATGCTTCATTAGAGGGTTTTGATGTTTGGTTTTTAGAAAAATACCCCGACCATCGACCATTGATAGACATATATATGAACATCATTGATGAGTTTGAAGAGACCAAAGAGAAGTATGGATTTGTCTCTTTTAACGATTTACTTCTTAAAATGAAAGCCCACCTTGAAGAGCATGGAAGAGATTTGATAGAGGTTTTAGTAGATGAATATCAAGATACAAATACCCTACAAAGTGCTTTAATTGATGCCATGACACCAAAATCACTCTTTTGTGTGGGTGATTATGACCAGAGTATTTATGCTTTTAATGGTGCAAACATTCAAAACATCGCAACTTTTGGAAAACGTTATAAAGGGGCTACGGTCTTCACTTTAGATAAAAATTACCGTTCATCGGCAAGTATTTTATCGTTAGCAAACCGTGTTATAGAGCGAAATGAGAGAATTTATCCTAAAAAACTGGTAGTAACCAAAACAGGTAAAAATCAAGCCCCTAGACTGCTACGGTACAACGAACTTTTTGACCAATATCAAGCCATAGCTAAAACCATTAAACAGACCTATACCCCAACCAATGACATTGCAGTAATCTTTAGAAACAATGCCTCAGCAGATGGTATTGAGGCGAGTTTAAGAGAGCTTGGAATTCCCTCTAAACGAAAAGGTGGAAACAGTTTTTTTGAAGCCAAAGAGGTTAAATTTTTACTTGATATTTGTTCATTAATCATTAACCCAAAAGATATGATGGCATTTATTCATATTTTTGAGTATGGAAAAGGAATCGGCTCAGCGTTAGCCAAAGAGATGTTTGAGTGTTTTGTTCATTTTGGAGAAGGAAATTTATTTGTAGGGCTTATGCACCCAAGAGTTTTTAATTTACCAAAACTAAACCCCAATAAAAACTTACAATTGGGACTCTTTGATGATGATACAGAAATAGGTTCAATCACAAGATTTTCACATATGAATTTAAGTGAAAGAATACGCTCACACCCTATTTTAAAACATCCAAAGCTCACAGGTGAAGGGTTAGAGTTTTTTGTAAAATATCATGAATTTATACAATCTATAAACAATGTCAAGCAACCAAGAACGCTCTTAATAAAACTTATTGCATCTCCTCTTTATCAATACGTTGTTAATATTTTAGCAACCCAAAGAGGCAAATTAAAGTCGGGGGAAGTTGATGAAGAGAAGAAAGCCTTAGCCAAAGAGAGAATAGCACGAAAAGCAAGACTTTTAAGCGATTTAGCATCACACTATCAAGAGACACAACGGTTTGTCAATGCCATGCTTTTAGGTGGTAATGAGCTAAGTGAAGGTGATGGAGTAAATCTCTTAAGCATTCATGCAAGTAAAGGGTTAGAGTTTACAGAAGTTTATGTCGTAGACCTAATGGATGGACGTTTTCCCAATACAAAACTCATGGGAAAAGGTGGAAGCTTAGATGAAGAGAGACGACTCTTTTACGTGGCTGTTACACGAGCAAAAGAGCGACTCTATCTCTCTTTTGCAAAACATGACAGGGTTAAAAAACTTGATTTTAAAGCTTCTCCATTTTTAATTGAAGCAGGACTTCTAAAACATTAATAATTATTTTTTTCCTTTTCAGTTTTTTTATCTTGGTCATAGTCATAATTATAAAAAGCTATTAAAGCATCTTTAATCTTACTCTTTTCAGAGTAAGAGTAATCATTTTGTTCTAAAATATTCTTAAAATACTTAATAAGAATATTAAACAACTCTTTATCATCTGAAAGTTTTTTTAATGCAGGAAGCAGGACTTTATCTACATCATCTGAAAGTAAATTAGGAATAGTAATATTATTGGTCTCATTGTATCTATTTTGAATATTTACCATCAATGGAAGCTTCTCCTCAAGAGAGAGAGATTGACTCAATACCAAATCATAATTAATCTTTTTTAATTGGTTAACTTTATAGATTAACTCTTGATAATTAAACAATCTTTTTTGTGTATTTTTTTTAATCTCTTCAATTCGCAATTCTACTTTACGATAAAGATGCTCTTCTATTCCCCTTAAAAGTTGTTTTGAAGAGGCACTAATCTCTTGCATAATAATATCTTCTATTCTATTTTTCAAATCTTTAATATCATCTTTAGTGTTTCTAGAGATTTGACTGGTCTGATCAATGAACCACTTTTCTACATCATCTATATTGACTTTTGTATTAATTTCAATATAATTTATCTTTTCAGTTACATCTGTTTTAATGTCTTGAATTGTCTCCCTATTGCTCTCTATTGTTGCTTCTATCTTATTCATTTTAATAATTGCTGTAATAGCAATAAAAGTAATATATGTCCCAAATAGCGTTGCAAAAACTGTAAATATTGCCGTAATATTATTTGCATGAGTACTAAACAGAGGTTCAAAAGCATCTCCAAATGCTTTAAAAACTTGAAATTCACTGCTGTTAAGTTCAGATGAGGGATGATGAGAAAAAAGTAAATTAGAAGTAGAAAAAATTGATAAAATTAAAA
>Ga0256824_10000381_pt1 | contig 16878 bp, 15 predicted proteins | sample CV67metaG_FD_191570 | JGI IMG/M metagenome (GOLD analysis project Ga0256824, IMG submission 191570) | Hydrothermal vent microbial communities from East Pacific Rise, Pacific Ocean - CV67 | ecosystem: Environmental > Aquatic > Marine > Hydrothermal vents | place: Pacific Ocean: East Pacific Rise...
ATACTGCAAAAACAATTGCAATTAAAACCCTTACTATTCTGTCTGTACTACCCATGTTCTTTTTCATAATTTATTTATTTTATTACTGTTTATTCTCTACCACAAAGATAAAACAAACTCAATTCGTTAAAAGGTGACGGAGGTTACATCTATAGATGTATTCTTAAAATAAAGTTTCATTAAAACAAAAAAAGCCTACATTTCTGTAGGCTTAACAATTATTTTTTTTTACTGCTTAATCATTTTCAATGCCTTATCCTGATATTTCATAATATAAACTCCACTATTAAAGCCACTTGTATTTATATTAGTACTATAAGACGTAATAGTAAACACCTCAACTAAATGTCCTGACAAAGTATATATTTTTAATTCACTACCTAAGCTCAATGTTCTAAAAGTTAAATTTTCACTTACTGGATTTGGATATATATCTAAATTATTTACATTATTTTCAAGAACTGACAAATCACCATTCAGTTTAATATGATTAGTGTGTACCAAATCACCATTTCTTGCTTCATAATACTCAACTAAAATATCATCATTAATATTTTCATCAGGAATCAAGACTATTGTATATCTTTCTCCAGCATTTACAATTAATGTGTCACAATTAAAAGCTTGTGGCAAAACTCTACCATCACTCATATACGCTTTAGCATTTAGTTCTGGTGGAAAAACATACCGAACTTGAGAATAGGCAATATTAGCTAATCTTAACACAGTAGTATCTCCAACATAGCTTTGAACTTGATCAGTATTATTTGTATATAATTGATTCCCACTTTTACCATTCACCATAAAGTAATCTGCTTTAAACCGATACATAGGAGGAATTGATAACGTATTATCATTCCAAGTTCTATCCATATCTGAAGTTAAAAAGTTGTATTCTTTATTAAATGATGGACCATTTGTAAAAATCAAATTAGGATTGGGTGAGTTTTTCACAACTATCATTCCATACATACCCATAGTCAAATGTAATGTAGTTAACACATGACAATGGTATAAATAAACACCAGCATAATTAGCTTTAAAAGCATAAGTAACTGTTTGTTGAGGGTCAACAGCAAAAGATGTTGCAGGTACACCATCATTCAATTGTCCAACATCTAAACCGTGTAAGTGAATGGTATGATCTTCTGGCGAATCATTAAACATGTTAATATAAATAGAATCCCCTTGAGATAAAATTAAAGTTGGTCCAGGCAAAGACGTTGTATAAGAACCGTTTCCATTTACTAAACCGTATCCCCAAAATTGAGTTTCATCTCCTCCATCAAGCGTAATTGTTTGTAACATTTCAGTAACCATATTAATGGTTTGTATATTCTGAGAATAAACAGAAATAGAAGTAAAACTTAAGAGTAATATTAGTGTTAATTTCATAACTATGGCTGTATATCAATTAAATTTAACATTCCACCCGGATAAACTCCGTTTGTAGTTATAGTTATTAAATTATGTTCATGTACAGGATAGATTCCTGGGTGGTTAGGGACTAATCTCACAAAAACAGTTTCCTTTTCTAATACCGAAAAACTGTCTTTAATCCAACCATTATACAATGAATTGATTGAAGCATCCATAATTTCAACATGATAACCATGAAAATGGAAAGCATGCAACATAAACCCAGAGTTTAATAACGTAATATAAATAGTATCTCCAACATTTTGAACAACTTTAGCATGTAAATCATTTTCTAACTCAGGATGAACTTTCATGTTTATGGTAAATACATTAGGTTGAAAATCATTAGGTATTGTTACAACATCTAAACTTGCTATATCTTCTGATAATGTATCGCTTTGAGCAAATATATTCCAGTAATACTTAGGGTAATTCTCGTAACCATACATTATAACACTTGAAGCTCCTAAATTTTGTCCATACATTCTTTTTGAATAAAACCTGTACGGTCCTATTTGGGTTAGGTTTAATGTAAAATCTTTTACACCACCAGCTAATATAACATTATTACTCTCTATTAATCCATCAATAGTGAATGTGTGTTCTAAAGTATCATTATTCACAATATGTAATTGTAAATTATCTCCAGTATTTAATTCTATAATGGCACTTGTTTTATTAAAATGACTTGAATCATTAAACGCACATATTTGCATTGAAAACCCGAAACTACCTCCTATTTGCGTTAGAGATTTATTGATGTATAATGTATCAAAAACCGTAACAGAAAATGAAACAGTTACCTGAAACATTATCAATAGTAAAATAGTTTTCTTAATCATAGCATCTTAGTTAAAATGTAAATTTGATTACCTGAATAATTTCATACGTATCTACATCATATACATAAGAAATAAAGTGTATTTCTTCTTTTGAAATACCTGTTGGTAATTTATAACTATAAACTGTTTCAACTTTATCGCCTGATGATGCATTAGAAAAAATAGTTTGACCCCAAGCTTCATTATCAACACACCCTAAAAAAACATTATGATGATCATAATCTTCAACATATGTACTACTAACATTTTGCCATTCTTCTATGTGATTCTGCACAACATAAGTTACAATATTATAATTACCTGATAAATCTTTCAATGATTGAGATTCTACATGTAAAAAACCTCCTTTAGACTCATCATAATAGTTTGACTTTGCTTGTATATTAATTTTTAAATCGTTTGCCAATAAAAGTTCATCTACTTTTTCTGCCCAAGCAGTATGGTATTGAAACATGAAATCTGAAAAAGTGTATCTACTTATATTACCATAAGGGTTACCTACAAAGCCATAATCAGCAAATTTAATTCCATAATCCGTCCCTTCATTAGTTCGAAAGTCATGACATAATTTATCGTGTGGATTTGATGCTGTCCCGCAATCTGATTTGGTTTTTTGAAACCCATCATTGCCACCTTTACCTGCATGGATACTTACTACAAAAACTCTTTCTGAATTTGCATCTTCAATATCTTTTGCTACAATAGCTGCAGTTGGACAATTAGGACAATCATGTCCTGTATAGTCTTCTAAAATTAAATTCCTATTTGTATTTGTGTTTTCACCAAAGGTAGGTGAAACATAATCAACCCAATTACCTGTTGAGAATAAAGTAGTATCAATTAAAATTTCGGGTTTAATCGGTTCTTCAATTTTGTCACATGAAACAAATGACAAACCAAAAACACTTATTATTAAACTTGAATTAATTAAATTTTTCATAATCTATTTCTTAAAAACTTGATGTAAATGTTAATGTTAATCCATTTGTTGCTGGTACTGGTCTACAAATTCCACCAACACAAAATATCCCTTCTCTTTGTTTACCATACGTTACTATAAACCTACTAGACCCAAACAAATATCCAGCTGATGCAGTTAAATAGTGTATTCTTCTATTAGGATCTGAGTGTCCGTAATTATATTGATCTAAGATCGACACAAACCAACTTGGTGACACATTGTATTCAAGTTGAACTGTACTCCAGTTACCTCTATCCTGCTTTGTAAATAAGCCTTGAACTTCTGCTCTTAAAGAATGCTTTCTGTTAAACTTATATGTAAAATCAACTACTCCAATATGTGATTCAATATAGCCATGCGCTTCTTTAGTTACAATGTTTATATCATTATTAAACATGAAATTGAAATACTTAACTCCTATCTTCATTTTTTTATTGATTTTCTTTTTAATTTCAATATTAAAATCTCTATGGAATAAACTATCACTCATATCAAAGACTCCTGTTTGATACATTACTCTTTGTAAAGAATCTACTTGTCCTAAATTTCTGTTTGGTGCAAAAGCAATTGCAAAATTAACATTTATAGTGGTTCCGTATTTACCACCAAGCGGTGTTTTTTTCTTAATTTTATAAAAAATATCACCTTGAAAAGCAATTTCACCCTGAGGTTGAGTTGCATAAGGATACAAAGTAGCAGCTAAATTATAAGTATGTGCCTTTGTTAATGCAGGTAAAAAATTAATATTTAAATCGGTTAATAATGCATTCGGGTCTGACCTAAAACTCATATTATCAATAGACTTAGCTGATAATACAATCCCTAAACCTTTTTGAGAATAACCTGCTGACACATAAGTTCCATGCCCATAATTAAATATATATCCATTGTCGTTTGAAGGGTCTTGTTCTTTAATTACATGTTCACCTGAAATATAAAAACGTTTATATTTAGCATCAAATCTCCCACCATAAGACCCAACGTTTTCTGGCATATTGTATAAAGCATGAAAAGCTTTTTGATTTTTACTTACAAAAGAACCGCCTATTGACAATTTAAACTTTGAATCTGCTAATAAATTATAGAATGAGCTAAAATCTATTGTCCCATCAATCCCTCTAATTATACCGTCAGAGTTTATAACGTTACCATTATCAAAACTAAACCTTGAACGTCCATAAACAGCTTTTATTTCAGCACCTGGTACAGGATTAAACCTAACTTTTAATCCATCTAAAGCATTATCAACACCTAAAGACCTAGCTTCATAAGATCTAAAAATCATTCCTGAACCAAATTGCTCGTAAAAATTACCAACTGTAACATCAATCATTTTATTTGTATACCCAACATACCGAGAACCTAAACCTGTTCCCGAAAAACGATTTGGATAACCTAAAGTGTGCGGTAAATAAGATTCAATTCTAACTCCTGCTCTAAATCCTTTTAATGTGTAATTTACATTTGTGTACGAATTTAAGGTAGATTTTTCAGATGGTTGGATTGCACCAATCAAAGTATCGGTATTCAAATATTGGAAATTTGTTTCGCTATTCCCTGTAATGTTTGGACCAAAATTTTGTCCAAAGCTATATGCTCCGGACAAAAGTAAGGGTACTAAAAATTTAAACTTCATTTAAACTGATTTTGGATTCGAGTTTTTTTTTATTAACTGTAACTTATTTTTTTGATAACTTTAGAATTTCTTCATATAATTCTTCTTCATCTCCTGGTACAAAATTATTATGTGACCATACTATGTTTCCATTTCCATCTAATAAGAATGTATGTGGTACAAAATTTACACCCATAGCTCTTTTAAAATCACCATTAACATCTAACCAAACATCATAATCCCAACCTGACGCATTTGCAACTGGTTGAACCATTTTTGTTGTTCTGGCATCATCAACTGAAACGGCTACTAATTTCACACCTGTTTCTTCAATCCAATCATCATATTCTTCTGCAATTGTATTTAATTCTAACTTACAAGGTTTACACCATGTAGCCCAAAATGAAATCACAATAGGATTACCATCATTTTTAATTTCTGAAGTTACAATAGAATTTCCATCCATATCCTTTAAATGAATAGTTGGTAATTTTTTACCTTCCTTTACTTCATCTTTAGTTACACTTTGAAAAGCTATTAAAGACACGATTGCTATTGATAATACTGCTACTAATTTTTTCATCTATTTTGTTTTTTTTAATTTGTTTAATTTCTACTTATTCTCTATACAAATAGTAGACCAAACTTTTTATCAAAGATAGTGTAATTACCATAATAGCAAAGAATAAAAATAGGCAATACTTGAAATCCTAAATCTTTTGATCTTTCTGACTCAATAAATAGCAAAATTACATACTCTCAACACTATTGTTTTAAACTAAAAAAAGCCTACTCAATTACTTGAGTAGGCTTTTAATTATTTTAAAATTGTTAATTACTTAACAATAGAAATTCTTTCAGTTGAAACAACTCCGTTAACAGTTACATTAACTAAGTACATTCCAGCTTCTAAATTAGAAGTATTAACTTGAACATTTTGTGTTCCATTAACTAATCCTAAGTTTTGAACTGCTACTGATTGACCTAAAGCATTTACAACACTAATAGTTACAGTAGAAGTTTCAGTTAATGTTAAAGAAACATTAGCTACTTCATTAGCAGGATTAGGGAAGATTGATAAAGCATTTAAGTTAGCTTCTTCATTTATTCCAGCAGGACCAGCAATAAATTCATATGCAACAACAGTACCTGCATTCCAATCTCCAGCAATAGTTGTTGTACCAGAAGATATTAATCTTGCTTCACCACTTGCGTTTTGATATACAATACCATCACCATAATCATCATATGTTACAAAATAATGACATCCTAAATTAGCTATAGTAAAATTACTTGAATATGTCTGCAAATCAGATGCAGCTGTTCCATTTGGAAGATCTGCATCCTGAACATAAGCAATACTATTACCCGTATTTGCAGCAGCATATACAGTAGCAGGACTTCCAGAAGGAATACCTTCAACTAAAGCAAAACCAACTTCCTTAGCGTAAGCATCCATATCTAACTGAATAGTAATACCCATATTCGGAGCTATTTCTAAATCAATTGCATCAACCACTTCAACAGTTATAGATATATCATCATTTGTTAAATCATCATTAGCTGTCGATATTTTAGCTGTAAATGCATGTGAACCTGCAGTTAAATTTAAACTACCTATAACAACGTTCTGAACAGCATAAGCAGCTAAATTTAAAGTTACATCAACTGTAGCAACTTCCGCATTAGCAGCATCAAATAACTTAACAGTATATAATGTATTAATAGCAGCCGTACTATGATTTTGAATCATAACAGAAACAGGTACTGAGGCTGTTGGTGTTTGACAAGCAAATGATTTTGCTGCTGTTGTCGACTTAGTAATAGCTGGGTCGTTTGCAAACTGTGCTGCACTACCACAACCATTTGAAGCTGCAATATATTTAACCTCTGTAGCTTGTCCCATCTCAGTAACTTGTCTATCAGGACAGATCATTATAATTGTTGGGTAATACGATAAGTTCATCATTCCTGCAGCTCCATTATGATTTACCATTGGATATTTTGTATCCTTAACCCAGTCTCGAGAAGAAGCTTCTAATAAATTTGCCGCAGTAGATCCATCAGCTTCAATTGCAAAAATTGCTATATTACCATCTTGAATTGTCGCTCCTGAACCCCAACCTTGTGAATCGTATAAACTTTCTAATGTTCCACCTTCATGGTATGTCCAACATGGATTACACCAAGTAGCAAATAAATCTAAAATAACAGGTGTTCCTGAATCTAAAATAGAATCAATATTCCAAGTTCCCATTTCGTAAATATGATTACCTGTGTAACCAGCTGAAGGAGCATAAGATTCTAATACTAATCCTCCTGGATAAATACCATCATCTGGTAATTGTGCACTTGCAGTAGTTGCAAGTAACATAGTAGCTGCGATAGCTACAGATTGTAAAGTTTTTTTCATGATTTTATTTTTTGTATGTTAATTTCTACAAACTTACATTAAATATTTTATAAATTAGCAATTAAAAAAATCAAACTATTGGAATCTTAAAAACTAAGTAGTATGATTATATACTTAATAATTTGTAAATCACACATTAAAAACCTATATTTGAAATATCTAAAAATAAAAAGATTATGAAAAAAATATTTACTCTATTATTATTAAGCATCACAACATTAGGTTTTTCTCAAGGAGAACTTCATTTTGAGGGTCAACCTATAGGCCCAACTCTTTCGATTGACAGTGCTGTATCAAGTATAGATCATTTTCAAGCTGACTTATACATTGTCAACACAGGTAGTACTCCATTGGAAATAAGATTCTCTAGAACACGAAAATACCATAAAAATGGTTGGACTGATCAAATATGTGATGCTACTATTTGCTTTAATGCTGATGATATTAAATCATGGAGCAGACCTAACAACCCTCCATTAACTATCCCTGTTGGAGATTCAAGTATCTTTCAAGTAAAGGTTAAACCACATGGTATTGACGGTTGTTCAATTTACTCTTATAAAGTTGAAGCACAAAACCATATGTTTATTGACTCAATTGATGTAACATATACTATTGGTGGAATTAATTGCTTTTTAAGTGATAATGAAATCATAACAGCATTAGCCGTTTCAGTTTACCCAAACCCTGCTAATAATGTATTAAACATTTCTATTTCTGAAAACAATACGTCTATCTCAATATTTGATATTGTTGGTAAAAATGTTTCTGAAATGAATTTAGTTAATGGAAAAAACACATTGAATATTGAAAACCTAAACCCTGGTGTTTACTTTTACAGTATTAAACGTAATGGTAACATTATTGAAACTAAAAAATTAATTGTTAAGTAAATTAACTTTTTAGTTTAATCTATTTAAGAGAGGCTTTTTAGTCTCTCTTTTTTTTGTATTTTATTTTTTTACAACTTGACAAACCTGTAAGCATTCGTAGAACCTGACTGCGTTTAAACAAATTAACATTTCAAAGTATATGTTTTTTTAATGCTTACAGGTCTTGCAGACGCAGTCAGATTTTGATGTTGGTATTCCATTTTTTAAATTAGAAAAACTTGCAAACGTTCGTAGAATCTGACAGTGTTTAAAAATTAACATTTCAAAGTATATGTTTTTTTTGTAAATGCTTATAGGTCTTGCAGACGTAGTCAGATTTTGATGTTGGTATTCCATTTTTTAAATTAGGCAAACCTGTAAGCGTTCGTAGAACCTGACTGCGTTTAAACAAATTAACATTTCAAAGTATGTGCTTTTTTTTAATGCTTACAGGTCTTGCAGACGCAGTCAGGTTTTGATGTTGTTATTACATCTTTTTTAAATTAGACAAACCTGTAAGCGTTCGTAGAACCTGACAGCGTTTAAACAAATTAACATTTCTAAGTATATGTTTTTTTAATGATTACAGGTCTTGCAGACGCAGTCAGATTTTGATGTTGGTATTACATCTTTTAAATTACGCAAACCTGTAAGCGTTCGTAGAACCTGACAGCGTTTAAAAATTAACATTTCAAAGTATATATTTTTGGAAATGCTTACAGGTCTTGCAGACGCAGTCAGATTTTGATGTTGGTATTCCATTTTTTAAATTATGCAAACCTGTAAGCGTTCGTAGAACCTGACAGCGTTTAAAACCAATGCTTCAAAGTATATGTTTTTTTAATGCTTACAGGTCTTGCAGACGCAGTCAGATTTTGATGTTGGTATTACATCTTTTTTAAATTAGAAAAACTTGTAAGCGTTCGTAGAACCTGACAGTGTTTAAAAATTAACATTTCAAGTTTTATTTGTATATTTATAAAAAATCCTTATGCAAAAAAATAACACCTTAATGATTGGAAGCTACTATCATATATACAATTGTGGGATTAATGGCTTAAATATATTTAACGATAATAATGATTTTAAAAAATTCTTAAGTCTTTATGACAAATATATTGATCCAATAGCTGAAACATTTTCATGGTGTTTAATGGGAAATCATTTTCATTTACTTGTTAGATTAAAAGAAGGAATGGTTTATAAATATTCAATGGATGATAAATTAAGAAAAGATATTGATTTTAATGAGATAAAGTGGAAAACTACCTCTTCAAAAAATTCTAATACCAAACTACCAGATCCTACCAACCATTTCTCCCATTTATTTACATCATACTCTAAGTACTTTAATATTAAGTATAAAAGACATGGTAGTTTGTTCGAAAGACCTTTTAAACGAAAATTAGTTAATAATGAAGTCTATTTTCAAAGATTAGTCTTGTATATTCATAACAATCCAGTTCACCATAAGTTTACAGAACATCCAATTGAATGGGCGTGGTCAAGTTATTATACCATTTTATCAAACAATCCCTCTAAATTATATAGAAAACAAGTGTTAGATTGGTTTGAATCAAAAGAGAACTATGAAAATATGCATTCGAATTCAATAGATATAATTGAAATAGAAAAATATCTAGAGCTCTAATTATTTATTAAAACATCAGACTTCCTATACTATTAAAGACGCTTTCAAGCTGAAGTTAGTCAAACCATAAAACATTGGTAAAACTTGGCTCTATTTACTCCTGCTATATTTTGCGTAAACACACTTTAAAACACCAAGGTTTTTCTATATTGATTAAACGTTTTTGATTATTCTTTTATCAATTGATTTACCAAACTTGGTAAACCTACAGTTGCTTTTTCCTTTATAATTGTAACTGATGCATCATTTATATTAATTGATTTTGGATCAATAACAATTAATTTACAATGTTCGCTAACATAGTCAATTAAACCAGCAGCAGGATAAACCTTCAATGAAGTACCTACAACAATAAACACGTCAGAATTATATGCTATTTTTTGAGCATCTTCCATCTTAGGAACACTTTCTCCAAACCAAACCACATGTGGTCTCAACTGTTTACCATTATATAAATCTCCCCACTTAATTTTCTTTTTTACATCCACATAATCTGTTGAAAGTTCAGAAGTTTTAGCTTTTATTATTTCTCCATGTAAGTGTAATACATTTTTTGACCCTGCTCTTTCATGCAAGTCATCAATATTTTGAGTAATAATTGAAACCGTATGGTGTTTTGCTAATTCAACTAATGCTAAATGTGCTTTGTTTGGTTTTGCTAAGTTATTTTCTTTTCGTCTTACATTATAAAACTCCAAAACCAATTCTGGATTTTTAACCCACGCTTCAGGTGTAGCTACATCCTCAATCTTAAATTTATTCCACAACCCTCCAGAATCTCTAAAAGTTCCTAAACCACTTTCAGCACTAATACCTGCTCCTGTTAGTATTGTTATGTTCATTTTTTTTTATTGAGTATTAAGTATAGAGTAGTTAGTTAATGTTTTATTTTTAATTCTATTACAGTCCTTTATGAGATGAATTATATGTATTTAAACTTACACAAATATATAAATTTAATTTTAAGATTATCCCATCCAATAGTTATCGGATTAAGTCTAACTGTATTTAATTGAATACCAAAATCTTGAAAACTACTCCCCCCTTGTTAAATAAAACAGAAAATAAATCCAAATTTATCTACCAAATACTTGGCGTATACGTGACGATTGATCCAATTGTAATCAGCCCCCTCTCCTTCTCCTTTAATAAGGGAAAAGTCTCTGTTTATATACATAGTTTAATAGATATATATTTGCGACCTAAAACGGTAACCCTATTTAATTTATTTCATAAATTTAGTGTCCTAAACTGATAATTTGAGCCTTTATAAAAATAATACTTTATTTGAGGTATTTAAAACTGACTCCTTTTTTTCATCCAACTTACAAGATTCATATTCGACACTGGTTACAAAATCTATTTCTAATTGTTCTGAAATTGGCAAGTAATTAAGATTGAATTGTAGTTGGTTAATATCAAAATTCAAAGACTCAGATTTGAATTTAAATATTCCACCTGTTTCAAATTGAATTAACGCTATATATTTAAAGCCTTCTTCTTTTTTAAGAATTGATTTGTCTTTAATTACCGTATACGGATCAAACATCAATGGACTATAAACTAATTCAGTACTATCAAAACGTCTCAGTTTTTTTGAGTTTTTCTTAATTTCAATACTATTCCTCTCTTTTACAATAAAACCTCTACCTAATTTGATACAAAATAAATCTTGATGAGACTCATAGCCTAATTTATTTAAAAATGTTAAATCAAAAAAAAGATTTTCATACTCCTCATTAAATTTAAGATGCACAGTTTCAAATTTAGAAAATTCAGACATTGGAATTTTACAAACCCAATACCTCAATCCTTTACCAGACATATTTACACTATACATAAGTTTAACAGAAATTATCGCTTAATATAGGTAACGTAATAATTTTACATTATGTTACTGATTATTGCAACAATTTTTGAATAATTTTAAATTAACAAAACAACTGCTTATATTTGCAGTAATGAGAATTGATATACTTACTATTTTACCAGAACTTATTGAAGGGGCATTAAACCATTCAATACTCAAACGTGCTCAAGAGAAAGGGCATGCTGAATTAATTTTACACAACATTAGAGACTATTCTACACACAGACAAAATAGTGTTGATGACTATCAATATGGTGGTGGAGCTGGTATGGTTATGACCATTCAACCTATTGCTGATTGTATTGAAAAATTAATGTCCGAAAGAACTTATGATGATATTATTTATATGACACCAGATGGTGAGGTTCTGGACCAACGTATGAGTAATCAATTTTCTTTAGGTAAAAATTTACTTATTTTATGTGGCCATTATAAAGGAGTAGATCAACGCTTACGTGATATCTTTATTACTAAAGAAATATCTATTGGCAGTTATGTTTTATCAGGTGGAGAATTAGGCGCAGCTGTTTTAATAGATAGTATTGTAAGATTGATTCCTGGGGTAATTAGTGACGAAACATCAGCATTAACTGATAGTTTTCAAGATGATTTATTAGCTCCACCCGTTTACACACGTCCTCAAGACTATAAAGGACATACCGTTCCTGAAATTTTATTGAGTGGAGATGACAAAAAAATTGACGCTTGGCGTTTTGAACAAGCACTACAGAGAACAAAAGAAAGACGTCCAGATTTATTAGGTGATTAATACCAAATTAACATTGAAATTCAATTTTTTATAAAGTAGTCTCAAAGTAGTAGCTGTATTAACAATTGTAAACATTAAAAAACACTTTCCAATACACAATTGGCATAACTTATAAAAAATGAATAAGAATTTAATTTCGGTAGACACATTAAAAGGGGATTTATTAAATGATAATCTAATTATTTTAGATGCAACGATCCCTAAGGCTGGTGATAAAAATTTTATTAGTACAACTGAATGTATTCCCAATTCTTATTTTTTTGATTTAAAAAAAATATTTTCCGAACAAAATTCAAAATTCCCTAACACAGTTCCATCAAAAGAACAATTTGAAACACATGCTAAGTCATTAGGTATAAATTCTGATTCAAAAATAATCATTTACGACCAACATGGTATTTATTCAAGCCCCAGAGCTTGGTGGCTCCTTAAACTTATGGGACATGAAAATGTATTTGTTTTAGATGGGGGGCTCAAAGCTTGGATAAAAAACAACTTAGAAACTGAGTCAACTTTTAAAACACCTTGTATAATAGGAAATTTTAAAGCTACTATAAACCCTGAATTAATAAGCACTAAAGAAGACGTTTTAAACTCAATTAAAGCACAATCACACCTTATTATTGACGCAAGGTCATCTAAACGATTTTTAGCTCTAATTGATGAGCCAAGAAAAGGTTTAAGAAGTGGACACATTCCAAATTCTAAAAATTTACATTACGCTTCGTTAACTGAAAATGAACACCTTAAATCTAATATTGAATTAACTCAATTATTCAACACTTTAAAACTCGGCAACAAACAATTAATTTACAGTTGTGGTTCTGGAATTACTGCTTGTATATTGGCTTTAGCAGGTAGTCAAATTGGAATTGATAACTTCTCTATTTATGATGGATCATGGAGTGAATGGGGTGCATTACATGAACTACCTATAGAAAAATAAACCTTACCTACACGTTTCACAAAACAATTTAGCGACTTCTTTTCTTTCTAATGATCTAACTCCCATTTGATACCATTTAAATAAATCACAAAATTCTTTTGGATATTTTTTGGATAACGTTAACATAGCTATTTTTATTCTTTTCCATTCTCTTTTATTATCGAATTGCTGCAAAAAATAACCTAATTTGATATATTGCTTATACAATTTTGGAAATACATTTTTTTGTCTTGCAAACTTTGATAATAATAAATAAGGCTCCATTGTATATCCCCAATCAATTAAATACTGACAAATAAAATAAGTTTGATACGCATTAAACTTATTCTTTAACGCCATACTTGCAACCATTGATGCAACCATCTGTGAAGAATATCTTTGAGTTTGAACACCAGAAATTAACTCCAAAGTTTCTAACCAGGCTACTTGCTTTTTTAATTTCACATCTACAATTACTTCTCCAAAATCAGTTGTATTGATTGCATTACTATTATTAAAAATATTAAATAACAATCTGTATTCCAAAAATTTTGTTTTACTTTTTATAGCTCCACTTTTGTATAATTTTTCTAAATCCGCTTCTGTGACATTATTAGGTTTAACATTTAATCCATACACAAAATAATTCCAATTCAAAACTTTAAAATTTGATGTCTGAGGGATTTCTAATTTAGATAATGAATCTTTAATTCCAGTATCACCTTCAATAGCTTTATGACCCATAATTTGAAAATAAATCAAAGCTTGTTTTACTTTATCTTTAGCTATTAAGTCCTCAACGTGCTTCACTGAAAGTGTATACTTTATATCTTCTAATTTTATTTCATCATGAAAAGTAACCGTAACTAAAGATTGTCTGGTTGTATTTAAAAGTTCTGCTATTTTTGGCTCATCTCTATTTTTATTAGTCCATACTCTTAGTTTTTCATCATTAAATTTTGCTATTTCAGGGTAGCCTATCAATCCTAAACCATCTCTAAAATCATTAAAGTTTTCATAAAACTGACTCTTAAATTCTATTTTTGGATAAACTGTATATAGATGGTTTTTTATTAGAACACCTCTTTTTCTAATCAATTTTTTATTACTTTTTTCATTACCCTCAATAGACGCTATCCCTGTATAAGAAATAGATTTGACTATGTAGTTTTCTTTTGTAATGCTATCCAATGCCTTAATTAACGGTTGAAAAACCAACTTATTTTCACTTGTTTCATTTCTTTTAAAAGGTACTTTTATACTTAACGAATCTTTTATTACAATTTGATTAGATTGTTTCACTTCAGGTTTTGGAAAATTAAAATATTCTGAAGGTTCAAAATAATCTGGATTTACATAAATGATACTATTATTCATACAGGGTTTCCATTTCTTAGAATAGTATAAGTCTACTTGAAAAAAAGTATCTACAAAGGCAGGGATTTGTCCTACATATATTTGATATAAATCAGGTGATTGACTAATATTTTTATCTAATGATTTTTTTGAAACAAATCCAATGTAATACCCATCATGATAAATAGAACGGTCATAAGCAGTTTTACTATCACAACTTATCTGTTCTTGATGGATAACATCAATAGCAATAGTACCTTTTTTGTTAAAAACTTGTCTAACATTATTTTTTTTACGTTTTCCTTTGTAATAGTACTTAGTATTCCAGTAATAAACAGAGTCATTTGAAACAGAATACCAACCGATATGCCCTTGTCCGCTATTAATTTTGTTTTGAACTTTTTTACAGCTCCAACAAGGTTTTGCATTTTTTACAAAAATTGACTCCCCTTCTGTATAATCATAAGTCGTTTCAAAAGGTTTAGATGCTAAAGTTTGGCAGATATACAAAAAACCATTTTTAAATACATAATGTTGATTGATATAAAAGTAATCCTGATTAATAATTTGTTGATAATCTGTAGAGGATTTTTTCCATTTATCATTTATTAATTTTGCTAATTTTCTATAATCATATCTCCCTCTAGATTTAACTATTAGTTTTCGTAAATCAAGGGAAATTATATTTTCAGCAACAAATTTATTATTCCCCCCAAAAAACTCTAACCTATTTCCTATGTTTTTTTTGGCTTTTGTTTTTTGCTGATGTCCAACAAAATTTTGTTCGGCCATATACTGCACATGATCTAAAGTCATTGCATTTAATCTTACATCAGTATAAACAGAATCAACTTTCTTTTTTTTTCTGACAGAGTTTACTTTTTTAGTCAACAATTGACTTAATAAAGCTGAATTGAAATTTAAAGTATCAACAGTGACTCTTTGTGCTACTACATTAAACGAAAGTAACATTAAAACTATATTTAATAGTTTAATCATAAAATTGGTGCTAACGTTTTATGCCAACTATTTTTTACTTCAATTTGCCAATTACTCACTAAATCAGCTTTTGTTTCAATTAAGTTATTTACAACAATTGTATTTTGAGTTACCTCATCTTTTTGCATCAAGCTTTTAAATTCAATCATAGATGTTAATTCAAAATTACCAGAACTCGTTTTGTAAGCTATATTTAACCTATTGAAAAAATCAATGTTTAATTTTTCACCTATAAACTGAATAGCATGTGTTAAACTATCTTTGGAGCAACCACTTGTTGCAACTTTAGCTTCATCATTTCCAATAATTAAAAATAAATTATCTTGTACAGAGTACTCTGCTGTTAATTCTTCACCATGTGTTGCCCATGTTGGTAAAAATGATTTCATTTTAGTATTTATCACTTCTAAGTCTGAATCAGTTAATAATCTGTCAGCTTGAAAAATAAATACTTTTGCAGTATTTGGTAATGTATTTAACATGATTTGATTTTTGAACAAATTTAATAATTCTAACAACTATTAACAACTCAACTCATAATTTTATCTCATCTTTACCAATATAAATTATACAATTATGAGCTTTGGAGAAATAAATGGAGAAAATACTTTCGAAACTGTAGATGAAAGACAAATGAGAGCAAGTGCTGGAATTATGTTTTTATTAGGTTTAGCTGCATTTGTAAATGCCTTTTTATATGAACGCTATATTGTCGTTCCATTTATTTCAGGGTTTTTATTACTAAACTTTATTATTGGCTTATTTATTAGTACCAAGTACGCACCAACTATTATTTTAGCAAAATTTATTACTCATAAACAGTCAAAACTACCAATTGGTGCTATTCAAAAAAAGTTTGCGTGGTCATTAGGTTTAGGCATTGCTTTATTAATTTTTGTACTCTCCCTTTTCCTTCAAACCAATGTGCTATATTTTGAACCTGTCTGCTTTTGGTGTTTGATTTGTCTTGTTATTTTATTTTTAGAAACAGCTTTTGGAATTTGTTTAGGTTGTAAGCTCTATTTTTTAGCAATAAAACTGGGACTAAAAAAAGAACCTATCGTTAAACCTAACTGCATGGGTGATTCGTGTGAAGTTTAATCTTAAGTAATTAGTAAAAAGCCAAGAAAGAAAGAAAGAAAGAAAGAAAGAAAGAAAGAAAGAAAGAAAGAAAGAATCTATTAAG
>Ga0256824_10000382_pt1 | contig 16842 bp, 17 predicted proteins | sample CV67metaG_FD_191570 | JGI IMG/M metagenome (GOLD analysis project Ga0256824, IMG submission 191570) | Hydrothermal vent microbial communities from East Pacific Rise, Pacific Ocean - CV67 | ecosystem: Environmental > Aquatic > Marine > Hydrothermal vents | place: Pacific Ocean: East Pacific Rise...
AAGAAACCGCATTGATGAAAACTTATTTAGAAGGAATCATGGTTATGTTTCCTAATAAAAAAGTTTGGCCGGATGCTAATTCAACAATGAGAATTACGTATGGTAAAATTGAAGGATCTGCACCTTATGATGGGATGAAGTACACACATTACACAACTATAGATGGTATAATGCAAAAATATGACCCAACTAATCCAGATTTTCAATTAACGGATAGGTTTTTACAATTGTATAAGAAAAAAGAGTATGGACAATATACACAAGACGGAGAATTATGGGTTTGCTTTTCAGCATCTAATCATACAACAGGAGGTAATTCAGGTTCACCAGTTATTGATGCAAACGGCTATTTGTCGGGGATAAACTTTGATCGATCATGGGAGAGTACAATGAGTGATTTTGTCTTTAGTGAAAAAAGATGTAGAAATATTGCTGTAGATATTCGATATGTATTGTGGGTGATAGATAAGTATGGAGATGCACATCATTTAATAGAGGAAATGGAATTAGTGTCAGAAGCTTCATTAAAAAAAAAACTAAAGACCATTCCGAAAATTCAATCAGAAAAATTACTAAAGAATTAATTGATAATCCGAATAGTGCTATAAAGCTATTTGAAAGAGCAAGTGGATATTATAGTTTAGGTATGGTGAAAGAAGCGTTCCAAGATGTGGATTTAGCAACAAATATTAATCCTTATTTTGAAAAAGCACAATTATTAAAAGCCAAAACACAATTAGATTTAAATATGCCTGAAGATGTTTTAGTTACAGTGAATAACGTAATAAAACTTAACCCGAAAAGTGCAGAAGCTTATTTGATTGGAGGAAAGGCAAGGTTTAAAAAAGGTGACTTAAAGAAGGCTATTTTTAATTTTAATAAAGCTTTAATTTTGAATCCTGAATATAAAGAAGCCTACTTGCAAATAGGTAGTTGTTATGTAGCTCAAGGAAACTTACATAAGGCTTGTGAAAAATTTCAGCAAGCAGAAAAAAATGGTCAAACAGTTAGTTTTAGTGATTTATGTCAATAAAATCAATTTATGTAATAGTCGTAGTGATAGTTTTTTTATCTTGTAAAAAAGAAGAAAAGGCACCTTCTCCTATCGCTAATTTTTTTGTAGAAATTAAGAATTGTGATGAAGGGCTATGTGAAGTTAATTTTTATGATACTTCAGAGAATGCAAAAAGTTGGGACTGGAGCATAAGTGGTGAAGTAGCTACAACGAAAAATGTTGTAGTTAATTTAATTGAAGGAAATACATATATTGTAGTATTGAAAGTTAAAAATAATGATGGATTGGAAGCCGTTAAATCCAAAAAAATTAATGTTTAAGTAGCTGAATTTCATATTTAACGAGTTTTTTTAGTATCTTGACGTATATTCGTTAATGAATACTATAATTTACAATGAATTTTGTATTTTTGTTTTTATCAAACCATACTATATGTCTCTTAGAATAGAAGCTACAATAAAAACACCAAGTATTAATCTTGATTCATCAAGTGGAAGTATTTGTATTTCAGGTATTTCAATTCCTGAAAACCCATTAGAGTTTTTTAAACCTTTAGATCAAGAATTAGAATCATATATTTCAAAACCGTCACCATTAACTAATTTAGAGTTTAAATTAGAATACTTCAATACAAGTACTACATTGATTATCAGGAATATAATAAGAAAGTTAGCGTCAATAAGTAATCAAACAAAATTAAATGTAAAATGGTATTTTGAAAATGATGATGAAGATATGCAAGAGGCAGGTGATGAGTTTAAAATGCTTTTTAAGGATATCGACTTTGATATTATTGGTGTAAATCAGTTTTAAAGTATTAAACCAAAATTATACATATTAACTCTTTTGATATTCTTTTCTTTTAAAGGGATTTCTATTACTAAATTAGATTCACTATTAAATGAATTATATTCAAATGAGAATGAAGTTAAAAAAATTCATACTCTCAATGGTTTAGGTGACTTATTGAAAAATAGAAGTAGTGACTCTTCAGAGTTGTACTATCAGCAAGGACTTCAGCTTTCAAATCATTTATTACTTTATAATTCAGATAATGAAGTGTTATTAGAAAAGGCTAATATTCTAAGTGGTTTAGGATATATTAACTATTTAGATCAAGATTATAAAAACGCAATTTTAAAACTTGAAGAAAGCCTAAAGATTAAAGAGTCACTTTCAAAATATTTAACATTAGATCAAACTTCACTTCTGTTACATTTATCTTTTTGTTACTTCAGTCTAAATGATCATCAAAGTTCAATCGAGTATTTGTTAGATGCTTTGAAAGAGAATGAGAAGGGAAATGACGTTGGAATAAAGACACGAATATACTATTCGTTAGCTGAGAATTATTATAGCCTTGAAATATTCCATAAAGCAAAAGAGAGCTATAAAATGTCATATAAACTCGCTTGTGAAAATAATTTTGAAAATGTAAAAGTGATAACGTTAAATAGTTTGACTGCCCTTTATCAAAAAGAAAAAAATTGGAAAAAATCTGATGAGTATTTATTGAAATCATTAAGAGTTATAAAAGCTAATAATGATTTTCGTATAATTGATTATTATGCTGTAAAGGGGTATAGTGAAATACACAAAGGTTTTTTGGATTCAGCATCTTTTTATTTAAATCTAGGGGAGGAATTAGGGGATAAGAATAATGTGAGTTATAGTTTGGTAAAAGTATATAAGTATAGGTCTATACTTGAAAATAAAATTAAAAATTATGACCTGGCATATGAGTATGCTCTAAAAGTTGAGGATTATGGAGTATTTCATAAAGATATTAATGTTATTATTATTGGTCTAGAGTTAAAATATGAAATATATGAAAGCAGAAAAGATTATAAAAATGCATTATTAAGTTTGAAGAAACTTACAGAATTAAAGAAGAAGCATATTACTTTTAATATTAGAGGGCAATTATTAAAGCAAGAGCTAATATTAAAATCTGAACAAAAAGAATTAAGTGACAGTCTTAAGTTTGATGCCGTACGCCAAAATAAAGAAGCAGAAATAAAAAACCAAATCGTTTTATTGGAGGAAGAACGAAAAACCAAATATTTTTTGGGAGGAAGTTTATTTTTAGTTTTAATAGTCCTAATTGTTATAATTAAAGGATTAAAACGTAGAAAAAAGGATAATGAAATTATTTTAGCTCAACAAGAAGAATCAAAGGTACATCAATTGCTTTTGGTTGATCAAAATAAAAACTTACAATCAAAAGCTAGTTTATTCAAGATTTTAAATGTTTGTTCAAAAGATGTGAGTATCAAAAATATATTAAGTGAAGTATTAGATCACTTGGTTGTGTTAAATATTATTGGTGGAGCCAATGAAGGGTTTGTCTATTTAGAAACTAAAGGTAGATATAATGGTGTAGATGTATTTTCAGGTATTCTAGATGAAAAAATTAAAATATTTAAAGAATCACCTCATGGAGAGTGCGTTTGTGGTGAGAAATATAAAGACTATAAAATTGAATTGTGTTGTAATGGTGTTTTAAAAAATCATTATAATATACCTGTTGTTAATAACAATGAAGTGTTAGGTATTATGGTTATTTTCACATCTTTCTCTAAAGAAGAAATGAAAAAAGAACTTGATTTTTTAGAAATTGTATCAAAGCTTTTAGGAGAGACCATATATAGACATAACATGTCAGATAAATTAAGGTTAGCTCACATTGAAAATACATTAAAAAAGAAAGAAGTTGCGAAAATTCATAACCAAGTAGAGGAAGCGTTGAATAAACAAGCCGCTATTAATGGATTGATGGAGGCTATTATTAATAATGAAAATATTGGAGGAAGAGTATTTAACTATGTTACAGATATTTTTGGCGGAGTATACATCAAAAGGTTAAATATCACACTCTTTGATTTTACTAAAAAAGAAGTATCATTTTATTTCTTAAGGGAAAATGGAAAGGATAAATTAGAAAATAAACCTTTTTCATTAGATGAGTTTTCGAAAGAAACGATTGAAAGTTTAAAAAGGAATCAAAGAATAGTTGTTACATCAATCAAAGAAAAAGAAATAAAATCTGTATCTGATTTAAAAATGATGAGAAATAATATTGATTCTTTTGTTAGTTTTCCGTTAATGTCTGAAGGGAAACTTTTAGGGTCATTAAATGTATCGTTTGAAGAGAGAATTTCATTTACTCAAAGTCAAGAACAGTTTTTAAATATGTTAGTGGAAGGGATAACTATAGCTATTAATCAAAATGTAATGTTTAATCAAATTGTTTCAAATAATACAGAATTATCCATGTTGCATAATGAATTAAATTCAAGTATTAATTATGCACAAAAAATACAAGAAGCTATACTCCCTTCAGAAGAGTTATTCTCCGATATTTTTGCTAAACATTTTGTTATTCATAAACAAAAAAATAGTGTAGGAGGAGATTTTTATTGGGTAAGAGAATATAAAAAAGGTGTCAAAATGGTAGCTTGTATTGATTGTACTGGACATAATGTTCCTGGAGCTTTTATGACAATGCTTGCGCGTGTTTTAATTAGAGAAGCTGCAATTATAAAAGAATTGAGAAATCCAACAAAGATTTTAACTCAAATGGATGGTGCAATTCGTAGAATTTTGAAACAATCTAGTTATGAAGGGATGCAAGATGGAATGGATATGACGGTTTGCGTGATTGATGAAAATAAAAATTCAATTGAGTTTTCGTCAGCCCACAATCCAATTATATATTTAGAAAAAGGAAAAGAGAAGTTAACAGTTATTAAAGGAAGTAAATTTGCTGTCGGTGGATACTTTGAAACAGAAAAGAAATTTGATACCATTAGCCTGAAATTAGACACGATAGAAAAGTTTTACATGCTTTCAGATGGTTATGTAGATCAATTTGGAGGGCCTAATGTGAAAAAAATAGGAAAGAATAGTTTTATTAATTCTTTAAATTTGATTCAGAATTTACCAATTAAAAAACAAAAAGAATTTTTGTTGAATGAGTTTAATAATTGGAAAGGAGATTTAGATCAAATAGATGATGTTTGTGTAATAGGGATAGATTTAACATAAAATAATAGTTTATTAAAACAAAATAAAAAAATAACCTTATTTTTACATTATAATTACAATATTAAGATGAAAATACAAGTAGTAAAATCAAAAATACACAGAGTAAAAGTTACAGAAGCAGACTTAAACTATATAGGGTCAATTACAATTGATGAAGATTTAATGGATGCATCAAATCTTATTGAAGGTGAAAAAGTACAAATTGTAAACTGTAATAATGGTGAACGAATAGAAACTTATGTGATTAAAGGAGAACGAAAATCAGGAATTATTTGTTTAAATGGACCTGCCGCAAGACGTTGTGCTGTTAATGATATTGTTATTATTATAGGGTATGGGTATATGGATTTTGAAGAAGCTAAAAAGTTTAAGCCAACATTAGCTTTTCCTAACGAATCAACAAATTTAATGAAGTAACGTTTAATTTAAATAACTAAAATTTTGAAAACTTCTTTAATTAAATTCTTGAAATTGTCTATTCCAATCCTATTTGGAATAGGGCTTATTTGGCTATTTTATGATGCACTTTGTGAAAATCAAAAAGCTGATTTATTTAAGTCATTCTCAGAAGCAAATTATTTTTGGGTAACTTTATCATTAGTTTTTGCTTGGTTAAGTCTATTGTCTAGAGCATATAGACAAAAATATTTGCTAAAACCAATGGGGTATAAAGTATCTTTTTGGAATGCGTATCATGCTTTAATGATTGGTTATTTAGTGAATTTAGCTTTTCCTAGAGCAGGTGAAGCTTCCCGAGCAGCAATTTTATTTAAAACCGAAAAAATACCATTTGAAAAAGGTTTAGGAACTATCATTGCTGAAAGAGCATTTGATGTTTTAATGTTAGGTATTGTATCATTAATTGCAATATCCTTACAATTTGATAAATTAAACTTATTTAGATCTGCCAAAGAGGATTTCGTTAATGGAGAGGGTAGCTGTGCGAATACAATGGTGTTTTCTGTATTGGGTAATATTGTATTGGGTATAATTATTTTAGCTGTAATAGTAGGAGTAATTCTATTCATAACAAAAAAAGAACTACGTCATAAAATAATTGATTTAATCAAGGGTGTTTTTGAAGGTGTTTTTGCAATTTTCAAATCAAAAGATAAATTACCGTTTTTAGGGCATACCCTTTTTATTTGGACAATGTATATAATCATGTTCTCAATCTGCTTTTTAGCCTTAGATAGTACTTCAGTTTTAGGAATAGAAGCTATGTTAGCAGGCTTTGTTGCTGGTACGGTTGGAATGATTTTAGTACAAGGAGGTATCGGTGTTTATCCTGCTTTTGTGGGTGTAATTGTAACAATTTACATGACAGATTCAGGAGGTGGAGCAATATCTCCAGAGGCGTTAGCTTTAGGTTGGATTATTTGGACTTCTCAAACTCTAATGATGATTATTTTAGGATTAGTATCAATGATAATCAATAATAGAAATACTAAACAAATCAATGACTAATTTAAGTAAAATATCATTAAAAGTAATTAATTTAAACGCAATAGAAAATTTAGCGAAAGAATTAAAAGCCAAAGGTAAAAAAATTGTATTTACTAATGGTTGTTTTGATATTTTACATAAAGGTCATGTTGAGTATTTAGCACAAACTGCCGATTTAGGTGATGTGTTAATTTTAGGTTTAAATTCTGATGATTCAGTTAAACGACAAGGTAAGGGTGATGATAGACCTATTAATAAAATTGATGCCAGACAAACTGTATTAGCTTCTTTATTTTTTATAGATTATATTGTAGAATTTGACAATGACACACCTTATGATTTAATTGATTTAATTAAACCGTCTGTATTAGTAAAAGGAGGCGATTATAATCCTTGTCAAACTGACAAAACACAAAAGGATTATATTGTAGGTAAAGACATTGTTGAGGTAAATAATGGAACGGTTGAGGTAATTAATTTGGTAGATGGTTTTTCAACCACAGGTTTAATCAATAAAATGAAAGCAAATTAGATAAATGAAAGTTTTAGCGATACTATTTTTCATATTATTATCCCCTTTCTCAATATGTATTGCAATTATCATCTCAATTTCAACTCAATCTCATTTTATTTTTAAGCAAAAAAGAATAGGAAAGGACAAAAATACATTCACAATTTATAAATTTAAATCCATGCATAATAACAAAATATTTATGTTTGGAAAAGTAATTCGTAAATTAGGACTTGACGAAATTCCTCAACTCGTTAATATCATAAAAAATGAAATGTCTTTTGTTGGTCCACGCCCTTTAACTGAATTTGATATAGACCGTTTAGGTTGGAATAAAAAGAGTCATTCAAAAAGATGGAGCGTTAAACCAGGGATAACAGGGTTTGCACAATTACTTAAAACGTGTAATGCTGACTTGTCTTTGCAAAATGATTTTAATTATATTGATAACAAAAGCACTAAGTTGGATTTAACTATTTTTTTTAAATCTATACTAGTCCCTTTCGTTGGGAAGTTAACAAAATAAGCTAAATTATGATAGTATTAGTAAATGGTATAGGTAATATAGGTACAACAATTAGTAATATACTAAATGATTATAAAAGTGAATTAGGAATCACGAAAATTTATGCTTTAAAGAATTCAAAAATTCAAGAATGGAATAGTGTTGAAATTGAACTATTAATTTCAAAAGGAATTGAAGTGTGTTCAACTAAAAACAATCCAAGTTATAAACAAGTAAGTACACTTATAGATACTGTCGATTATATTTTTGACTGTAATACAAACTCAATAGGATTAAAAAATAAAACATGGTATGAATCTTTACCTAATCTTAAAGGATGTTCAGCTCAAGGTAGTGAAAAAACGTTTGGAATTCCTTTTATGTCAGGAATAAATGATGATAAAATTAGAGGTGAGAAATTTGCTCAAATTGTATCCTGTAATACACATTCGTTAACTTCTATTATTAGTACGTTCTCAAATTATAATTACAATTCAATTAGTGAAACTGATTTTGTGATAGTAAGACGATCAGAAGATATTGGAAATCACCAAAGGCTAGTAACAGCAAATGTAGTGTCACGTCATTTAAATAATCAAATTGGTACACATCATGCTATTGATGTTAAAGACTTATTAGCAACAATAGATATTAATCCAAATGTTCAATCATCTGACATTACAACACCAAGCCAGTTAATGCATACGGTAAGGTTTAATATACAATTTAATAAACCCATAAATCTAAGTGAAATAGAAACTCAAATTAGTAATAATCCAATGCTATCTATTACAAATAAATTTGATAGTAATGTTATATTTGAACTTGGTAGACGTTACAGTCCCTACGGAAGACTATTTTCACATGCAATAGTTAATCAAAACAATATGCTACATGATAAAGAGTCAAATAGAATAAAAGGATGGGCATTCATTCCTCAAGAAGGTAATACAATAATTTCAAGTATTCATGCCTACTTATTACAAACTAATAATCCCAATTCTGAAAACGTAATAAAAAGTTTAGTATCAAACTTAATAAATAAGAATTGGTAACTTAAAATACCAAAATAATTGATTAGGCTTTTTGTAAAGGCTTTGATTTTTTTGTGAACCATAAATAAATTAAGCCAACAATACAAAGTAAAACGCCAAATAAATAGGCAAACTTAAAATTGGCTACATTATTATCGTATATTTTTTGAGTCAATAATCCTCCTAAAGCAATGCCTAGTTCTAAGGCAATAAACATAGTCCCTATTCCTCTTCCTTTAAAAACAGGGTTTGCTAAATCAGCTGTCCATGCAAAAATTGCAGGTGTCATCATGCCTCCACCTATTCCGAATAAAGAAGCACCTAGTAGAAATTCAAAAGGAGTAGTGGCATAAGCGCATATAAGACCTGAAATTATCTCAATACTCAAACCTACAAGTATATTATTTCTATAACCATATTTATCAGCAGCTTTTCCCGCTAAAAATCGAGTACCTAATGAAGTCATAGTATAGAATAACCAAAACACTCCTTTTTCTTCCATACCTAAATGGGTACTGAAATCTGGTACGATTAAATAATAGATACCTGCTATAGTTGCAGTAATAAACATGAAAATTGAAGGTTGAATCACTTCAGGCGCAAATATTTCGTTCCATTTAGGAATCATATTCCTTAAATTGATATCTATTTTAGGTTTTTCTTCTTCTTTAATTAATAGTACTAATGATAAAGCAATTATACCACAAAGACCTGATGCTATAAACAATCCGTTAATTTGAAAATACTGAAAGATTGTAGTACTCAAATAGTTTCCAAGGCCAAAACCAATACTAATTGTCATACTGAAAATCCCCATTGCTTCTCCACGTCTGCCTTTTGGAATTATATCTCCTACCAAAGCAGTAGCACCAGTGGGTTGAAAACCTGTACTGAAGCCATGTAAAAAACGCAAGGTTAAGAATGCTGTTATACTTGTAAAAAAAGGGTATAAAAACGAAATTAAAATACTAACAATTACACCAATGAAAATAGTAGATTTCCTACCGAAATTATCAGCTATTTTCCCACTAAAAGGTCTTGCAATAGCAGCTGCTAAAGTCCATAATCCTAAAATCAACCATTTTTCATCAGCACCACCTAAAGAGGTAATGTAATCATTTAATTCAGGAATAATTAAATTGAAACTTACAAAGAATAAGAGCATGTGAATGCATAAAATCCAAAAAGAAGCAGAGTAAGTTTTTTTCATGCTACAAAGGTGGTGTATATAAATAAATTACACACTATTTTAATAAGATTATTATCTTTGGCTTTTAATGAATAAAAAGTTAGTTTTAATATCAATTATTTCGGTACTATTCTGCGTGATTCTAAATGAATATAATTTAGAATATTTAGGAGATAGGTATCCTGCTTATAATAAAATGTTAACATCTGCAGATGAAGCAAGTTATTTTGCACCTGCTAGAAATTTCATTGAAAAAGGTATCTGGAAAGATAATTCATTTGGCTTTTCCTCTTTTTATCAACGACCTCCAATATATGGTGCATTGTTTTATGTTTGCTCAATACTTAACCCTACAAATCCTTATTTAATTCTTAAAATTATTCAAATTATCTTATGGGGTTTTGCTGTTTTTTTAATGGGTAAAATACTTTCAAGTTTTATTCATTCAAACAAAATAATAGTAATAGCAACGTTGTGTTATGGGATAATTCCAAGCTTTAGCGGGTTTACTTACTATACATTAACTGAATCATTAATTCCATTTGTCATTTTAAGTTCAGTTTTAAGTTTGATTTATGTCATGAAATATCAAAAGTATAGTTTGGTAATGTTTTCTTTTTGGGGTGTTTTACTTCTGTTTAGACCTCAGTTATTAATAATTTTTAGTGGGCTCATATTGTCGTACTATTTAAAAGTATATGCTGTAGTTAATTTCAAAAAAATTATAATTCAAGGTTTAGTTTTTATTTTACCTTGGACAATGTGGAGTGTTAGAAATTACAATTTAAACAATGAAATTGTATCTGTACATCCTATTTATCATTATAGCAATAATCAAATGTATCGCCCAATTCATGCAAAAATGACTAATTTATTTAGGGTGTGGGAAGTGAACCCAACTGTGTTTCATTCACATATGCACAGTCTGTATTATGACACATCATTAGTGGTGAGAGAAAATGTATATAGTCAACTTCCTATTTTTAATCAAACAGATTACAAAATACGACTACTTTCTGTTTTTAAAGACTATCAGTATGTTTCTAATGAGTTACAAACAAAATTCATAGAATCTGATTACATACCTGAAAATGCAATCAGATTAGAAAAAATACTCTCTCAAAATATAACATTTTTAATTGATGATTTAAAATTTAACTACTGGGATCATTATTATTTTATAACGCCATTCAATTCGTTTTCAAAATTAATTATCTCATCATATTTGAATTTACAAATTTTTCAATTTAAACATAGAGGAAGTTTTTTGATGGAGTCATTACGGTGGTTTTCTTTCTTACTGATGTTTATTGGTTTTTTAACTTTGATAGTTAATATTTTCAATAAAAATGTTAGTATCTGGTTGAGGTTGTTGTCTGTGTTTAGTCTAATTTACATATTTTACTTATCATATATACAAAGGTTAAATGAGGATAGGTATTATGTGCTTTTGTTACCGATACTATTTATTAGTATTGTTTATTCAATACAACTGATCATAAAAAAGCCTCATTCTGAATAATCAAAATGAGGCTTTTAAGATTGTGTGTTTATTCTAATGAACTGTATGTTCGGAATGATTAACTTTTTTATTAGCATTACGTTTTGCTTTTAGTTGTTTTGCTTTTTCTTTTTGCTCGTCAGTTAATATTTTTTCTATTTCACTTTTCATAGCAACTCGTTTAGCTTTAGCTTTTCCTTTTGTTTTTTCAATTTCAGCACGAATTTTTTTTAATTCTGTAGCTAATTCTAAATTGATTACATATATTTTTTCTGCTTGTGCTTCAGATAGGTCTAATTGTTTAGTCATTCTATCTGTTCTTTGTTTAGCTCTTTCTTCTGGAGATTTATTTTTTTTGTCTCCTTTAATGTGTTTATGTTGTTTTACTGGACGATCTTGTGCAAAAGTTATACTTCCCAAAGCAATTATTACTCCTAATCCAATAGTTGTCATTAATTTTTTCATGTTTTTATATTTTTATGGTTTCTAAATCCTAAGACTGTATTTTTATTAAAAGGTTTAATTGAGATGATCTTTTTAATAAGCTTTTCTCAAACAAATACTTTATTTGTCTTTATGAAAAACGTACCACAACTTGTAATTATTATTCGGTTGTATTTTCTCTTTTAAATAAAATTACAAATGTTTGAAATAGACTGAAGGTGGAAGTGTTTGGGGTTATTAGATAGCAAATCAAAACCTATCCAACAAAATCTACTGCCAATCTAATCACGTCATCATGCCATAGCATACGGTAATGACCAATACTTTCAAAACTTTCAATTTTAGAATTTGGAATGGCTTTATTAATATTAACTGAATTTTGAAAAGGAATCACTTTGTCTTTTTTATCGTGAATCAATAATAAGTCATTGAAGTCAGCAAGTGACAATTTTTGTTCGGTGGCTACTTTTTTTACGTCTTCATTTAAAAGGTTAGATGCTTTTTTATTCATTAATTCAAAAGCTTTATCACCTAAACCAATCATTTTTTTAAAGTCAGTAAAAATATCAACTACATAATTTGGGCTTGTCATAAAAACTAACTTATCTACTTTTATGTCCATTTCAGACAAACCAAAAGCTACAATGCCAGAACCAAAAGAATGAGAAATAAAGGATAAGTTGTCGTGTTTTGGTAATTGATTGACAACCAGTTTAAACGCATTTTTACATTCAAAATAATTAGTTTTATTAGACTTATAAAAAGCATGAGCAGGTAAATTAAAAGCAATAACTCTTTTGTTATTAGCTACTAATTTATCAATAAAACCAAGCATACAACCCGAATTACTATCCCAACCATGAACTAATACAACCAAATCTTTATGTTCTGTTCCAAATTCATAACAATCAATATCTTCTTTGTCATACTTTAATTTGTAATGTTTGGCCTGGTCGTAAAAAGGTTGTTCTCTTTTTCTGATATCCTTTTTTCTAACTTTTTGAAAAATTTTGAATGCAGAATTAGCAGCCAGTTTGGGACTGATAAATGATAATATTGTGTAATAGATTTTAATTAATTTGAGCATAATAGTTTGTGATTTATACCGTTTGGTATATTTATAGTTAAATTTTTTTAAGTTGTAATTTTTAATTCATTTTCTATCATATTGTCAATGTGATTCATCATGTCAATTAAATAGGTGTCATTTTTTAAAAGTACAGATGTAAAAATAGAACCTTCTATTAAAGAGAAAATTCTACCACCATATACTTCTGGGTTAATGTTTATTTTGATTTCATTTTTTAATTGACCTTCACTAATTATTTGAGTAATACTGTTCGTTAATTTTGTTGCCACTTCTTTAACACGTGTAAATAATTCTGGATTGTTATTATTGGCATCAATACCAACATTCAAAATAGGACAACCGCCAAATTCAATGGTTTGTTTATAGTATGTTCTGTAAAAATTAGTAAGGGCGTTTAGTTTTTTTAGAGGACTTTCAATTTCATCAAAAATTACTCTTATTTTATCAATAATAAATCGAATATTGAAATTAAACGCTTGAACTGCTAAAGCCTCTTTATTCTTAAAGTTACCATAAATAGCACCTTTAGTCAATTTTGTAGCAAAAGTAATATCGGTCATACTGGTTGCTGTGTATCCTTTTTTATTAAAAATAGGGGATACAGTTTTAAGTATAAAATGTTTTGTTTCTTCTGCTTTAGAGGTCATATCAGGTGCAAATATAGTAATTGTCTTGTAGATATACCGATTGGTATATTTTATTGTTAAATTTTTTGTCAAATAATTAGGTTTGAATAGCACTTAATAATTAAGATATAATTAAATAAGATATTGAAATAATAATTTTTACATTTAGGATGTAAATTTTAGTGGTATGAATCAAAATCAAGTACAAAAGCCTAAGCATAGAAGTAATTTAAGACGTAAATTAGGAAAGGAATATTTTTGTTTAAAACGAAAAATGAATTGGTATTTTGGGGAAGATAAGTATGCTAAAGTCCAAGAATCACAACATTTACCTCATACATTAATAAATCATCAATCCTTTTTACTGAAAAGATTAAAAGATGTTGACATGTATTTACAGCATAATAAAACAGTTAATTTGCAAATAGCAATCGCTAAATTAAATGGCGTAATTATAAAACCAGGCGAAACTTTTTCTTTTTGGAAATTAGTAGGACGTCCAACCAAAAGTAAAGGCTATTTAGATGGATTAACTTTGTCAAACGGGCAAATAGGTAAAGATACTGGTGGTGGTTTATGTCAGTTAGGAAATTTAATTTATTGGATGACCATTCACACACCATTAACCATAAAACAACGCTGGCGACATTCGTATGATGTGTTTCCAGACGTTAACCGAACCATACCGTTTGGAAGTGGGGCAACATTGTCTTATAATTATATTGATTTACAAATCAAAAATAACACTAATATTGACTTTCAGATTAATATTTGGTTGGAGGGTAAGTTTGTGAGAAGTTCAATTTGTTCAACTCAAGCCTTAAATAATACTTACCGTGTTTATGAAACCGACCATAAATTTGAATTACAATGGTGGGGTGGTTACACACGTCATAATCGAATTTGGAGAGAAATTACTCCAAAAGTTGAAGGAGAAGTGAAACAAGAATTAGTTACCGAAAATCATGCAATAATGATGTATAATCCTCTATTGCAATATGAAGGGTAAGATGTCATTATATTGATTTTGATCCATAAGCTTCATTTTTATTGGTAAATAAAATCAAACTAACACATAATAAAAACTAATGATTAACTTTGTCTAAAAACCAATTATGCCCAATTCATTATTAGATATTTTTAAAATTTCAGATTTAGGACCATTAAGCCAGTATGTTATTGAAAAAACTAATACTTTACTGTCCAGTATTGGTATTAGTGGAGATTACCTTAATTTTAGTCGTACAATAATTTTATTATTTGCAGTTATTGGATTAAGTGCAGTAATTTGGTGGGCAAGTCGAAAAGTAATGATTTTAGTTGTACATAAGTTAGCTTCAAAATCAAAAACAAAATGGGATGATTACTTAGTTGAAAATAGATTTTTTGCTGTGATAGCTAATTTGATTCCACTAATTTTTATGGATAATTTCATGAAAATGGTTTTCATTAATTATCAAGGTATGTCTGCATTTATGCTTAAAATGGTTGATGTAGCTATCGTTTTTGTTTTACTAATTACTGTTTTAAGGTTTTTATCAACTTTTGAAAAAATATTATCCGAAAAAGAATCATTAAAGGATAAACCATTACAATCCTATTTTCAGTTGGGTAAAATATTGATAAGTGGCTTTATGATAATTTTAGGATTATCAATAGCAACAGGACAATCACCTATTTACTTTTTGACATCATTAGGAGCCGCAACAGCAATTTTATTATTAATATTTAAAGACACCATTTTAGGATTTGTAGGTTCAATTCAATTAGCCGCAAATGATATGATTCGCATAGGAGATTGGATAACAATGGATAAGTTTGGGGCTGATGGTGATGTTATTGAAATTACATTAAATACAGTGAAAGTTCAAAATTTTGACAAAACAATTACAACAATCCCAACCTATTCATTTATTTCTGATTCGTTTAAAAATTGGCGTGGAATGGAAAAATCTGATGGAAGAAGAATAAAAAGAGCTTTAAATATTGAGCTGAATTCTATTAAGTTTTGTTCGGCAGATATGCTAAATAAATTACAAAACATTGATTATTTAGACGTACACATTCAATCAAAAGAAGATGAAATTTCAGTTTACAATTCAGAAAATAAAATTAAAAAAGAATTTTTATTAAATGGAAGACATCAAACAAATATTGGTTTGTATCGCGAATATATTACACAATATTTAAAGCACAATTCTAATGTTAATCAAAGTATGACATTAATGGTGCGTCAATTATCACCAACACCAACAGGTGTGCCAATTGAAATTTATTGTTTCTCAAACGAAAAAGATTGGGCGATTTATGAAAACATAGTGGCAGATATTTTCGATCATTTATATGCTGCTACAACTTATTTTGATTTAACAATATTTGAACAACCATCTGGACGTAATTTTACTAACTTGACAAAAGGGTTGAAAAGTAAATAAACGGCTTTTAATATTGAAGTGATTGTTGTAAATTTGTATTTCAAAATCAATTAATTGTATTATGTTAAATTATTTAGAAACGGAAGAGTGGAGAGAGATAGTTTTAGATGATAAAGTTCACGAGTCTGAAAAGGGAAAACTAATGATATCTTCTTTTGGAAGAGTGAAAAGTTTTAAGGTAAACAAGAAAAAAGGACGATTAATAAAAGGTGGCTTGACAGGTAAATATTTAACAATTTCTATAAAAACTGTAGAAAATATAAAAAGAAATAGATATATTCATAGGTTAGTTGCTGAAACTTTTTTCCCAAAAAGAAATGACAATCAAAACATTATCATTCATATTGATTATAATCATACCAACAATAAAGCCAGCAATTTAAGTTGGGCAAGTACAGCCGAAAAAGCAAAACATCAGGCAAAAGGTCCTAATAGGGTGAAAACTAATGCCAAGTTAACCGAAACAAAAGTAAGGCTAATCAAGAAAAAAATCAACGATCCAAAACGTAAAACACGCATGAAAATTTTAGCCAAACGTTATGGTGTTTCTGAAATGCAACTTTATAGAATAAAATCAGGTGAAAATTGGGGACATGTGAAGTGATTCTTTTTTTCAATTAACAATTAACAATTAACAAAAGACAATTAAATTATACACAATTTTGCGTCCCCTTGCGAAACCTTTGCGCCCCTTGCGGTTAGATTAGGTAGATACTTCAAATAAAACATTCAAGTCAAGCAAAATAACCAAACAATACTTCAAACCAAACACCTGTTCCGTAAACAGATAATTCGTATCCATTCGTGATTATCAAAACCTAACTTTGCGCCCTTAGCGAAACCTTTGCGTACTTTGCGGTTAAGTAAGGTAGATACTTCATGCTAAACATTCAAGTCAAGTAAAATAACCAACATGTCAATTTATAAACAATCTAAACATGTAATGATTATCACATATAAATATTTTTTATTAACTTTGAGTCTTATGCGTTACATATT
>Ga0256824_10000383_pt1 | contig 16837 bp, 17 predicted proteins | sample CV67metaG_FD_191570 | JGI IMG/M metagenome (GOLD analysis project Ga0256824, IMG submission 191570) | Hydrothermal vent microbial communities from East Pacific Rise, Pacific Ocean - CV67 | ecosystem: Environmental > Aquatic > Marine > Hydrothermal vents | place: Pacific Ocean: East Pacific Rise...
TTTTCACCAAATAGCAAACGATATAAAATATGAATACTACTCAAAAAGGAGAATATATTGTTAAATTAGCTTTTCAAATAAGTTTAATTTTTTATAGTGGATCGCTTTTGTTAGATTGTTATTGTACTTCTAATTCTGACTGTCAAAGCTCTTTTTTGGCTTTGCTAACTGGTTGGATGGGGTTACCTCTTGGATGGGTTTTTTTATCATGGCTAGCAAATCCGTTTTTATGGTTTGCTTGGTTTAAGAGAAAATCTATAAAAACGTCATTAATTTTAAGTGTAATAGCCACTATTTTTGCGTTTTTATTTCTTTTTCATTCTACAATAATTGTAAATGAAGCTGGAAGTCAGGGTCGTATTACGGACTATAAAATGGGCTATTGGTTTTGGCTATTGAGTTCCGTTTTAATGCTATTCGGAACGGCTTTCAGACTGCTTGAAAGCAAAATGAAGTAATCTTAGCATTTATTACGAATGCACGAATTATTTTCTATTTAATTTCAAAACTCTACCCAATCTCATTCACTCTAGAGACCTCAAATACCTCCCCCAATCCATCAATAAAAATTTGATTTTTATCAATGGCGCAACTTGTTAATTCAACATAGCAAGTGTTATGTTCAGGGTAAGTGTGAATGGCTAAATGACTTTCGCCTAATAACCAAAGTGCGGTGTAGCCTTGGGGTTGAAAATGATGATCAACCTGACCTAAAATTTCAAATTCTGCTTTAAGTAATAAATCGTGCATAGCTGTTTTAAGCAAGTCAGCACCCGATTGATCAATCCAACAATGGTAATTAAATAATTCAGCTTTCACAATTCTAGTTTTTACAAATTTAATGGTTTATTACAATTTTCTATTATTTTTTTACTGGCCTGTAAGCCAGAATCGCACGCTTCAAAAAATAAAGGTAATCTACCTGTGTCTACACCTGCAAACACAATAGAGTTTTTGTATTCAGGAACGGAGTCTAAGGACAAATAGTTTGGTTTTGGTATTGGCATTGCATGTCCCATCAAATTAACGTTGACGTGTACTACCTTATCTTTAAATTTGGTATTGGTTTGGTTTTCAATCAAAGCAATAGTGGCGTCAATAAAAACTTCTGGGTTATTTTCAATTTCAATTAACTGCTTTCGTTCATCAGGCGTAAAACAATAGTAAGCCGTAAAGGTATCAAAGTCTTTACTTCTGGTATGTTGGTTTTTTGAATTGACGAATCCTAAAAAATTTAAATCTTTAGTGAGCACATCATTTTGCCATTTTGTAAAGTCAACCCCTTTTTTACACACTATATTTAACACTACCCAAGGGGCATAGGTATTGTCAAAGAGTGGAGCTTCTGTTTCAAAAATATAATTTAAGGCATGCTTTTGTCCAGCATACACTAAACCTTTGGCTTTTACTAAAGTGACCAATCCATTTGTATCTACAATTTGAGCTTCAACACCTGAGTCAGTTTGGATAATGTGTTTAACTAAGGTGTTAGTATGTAAAGTTTGTAAGTTGGGTAAATCCCCAATCATTTTTTCAATAAAATAAGAGTTACCAAAGGGTGCAGAAAATAATTGAACGTCTTTTGTGTTATAAGGTCTACAGGTATAATAATGAATTCCAGCTAAAGCGGAAACCTCATCACTTTTACCGCCCCAATCATCTAACATTTGGTAATCAATTCTATGTTCTAAATCTGAAGATAATTCAAACTTTGAATTTAAAAATTTGCTAAACGAAATGGTATTCAAATAATGAAGTTCTTCATCAATCAAACGAGTAGGTAATGGCATTTTACCATAAAAAGGAAGTAAACATGTTTTAAAATCAGCTAAACCTTCTGCATTGGCTAAAACGTCATCTTCAATTTTGTCATTTATAAAACTTTGCTCTGCGTCTTTTGGGTTGATGAGGTATTTTTCATCAACAAATTCGTGTAATTCGCGTTCTGAATTATAAGTAATAACGTTTAGTTCTGTTAACAGTTCTATAACTTCTTTACCATACGTTTCAGGAAAAGCTAGTTCATAATGCGCGCCCATTGCAAAGCGCACATCTTTGTAAGATTCACTAGCAGACGAACCACCTAAACGTGGAGCGCCTTCAAATAGCATGAATTTTTCATTTTTTAAGGCATGCGCAGCAGAAATACCTGCAATTCCGCCACCCACAATAATATAATCGGTGGTAACTTCTAAAGTTGGTTTAGTGGTTGCTGATTCCCTTAATAAATGCCCAAATTTTCGGTTAGATTGCACTTTAAACGTGTATTTAACCGTTTTTTTATCAAAATTAGAGAATACACCCACCAAAATTGGTAAAATAGCAACTGACGATATTTGTATAAACCCCCTACGATTCATCTGGATTTGAAAAAATTTGTTTGATGTGTTTGTTCTTAGCGTTAAATTTCCAAATAAACCCATCAATTAAGTAATGTGTTTGTTGAGGTAAAGCTAATAATGAAATCCCTAAAATGAGTGACCAATGTGATGTTAATTGTTCAAAGTTATAAGGTAAAATTGATTTAAAAAAATCAGAATTATCACGATACACTAACATGTCCCAAAGGTATTCTTCCACTAGAGCAATGGAAATGATGGTCATTATTAAGATGATGAAAAACTGAAGTCGTTTTTTGAACTTAACTTTTTGTTGATTAACAATAGATTCTTTCTTAAGTTTATAAAAGTAAATGAGTGAAATATAAGGTAAACCATGTGCGACTACATTGGTCACACTAAAAATCAAATCTGAATTAAAATACACAATCGCAAACCACCAATTAACTGCTGTAGTTATGACCCAAAGTAATTTTGGAATAGAGACGTGTTGTGTTTTATATGCTTTTAATTCTAGCATAAAATACAAACTAATGATTAGCCAATACACTACATTACAATAGAAAAAAATGGTATCCTGTAATCCTGGATTGTCATAGACTAAAGTCAGTTTTATAAAATCATTTTCTACAAACCAATTGATGCTGCTTTGACTGTTAAAATGCCAAAAAACTATAGGGTAAAGCGTAGCGAAATAGATAATAAATTTATCCGAAATTAGTTGCTTATAGTTCTCTTTGGCTTTAAATTTATACAGCATTAAAAACCCATATTGTTGTTTTATAAAATGAAAAACAGCCACATACGCCATTACCCTCCAAAACATAAGTACAGACACATTAAGTAAAATAATACTGATTGAAAACACCAATATAGGAGCAGTAATCAATAATTTTTTGTGAGATTTAAATTCGTCCTTATCTAAATAGGTTCTAAAAATAGTACTCCACACATGGCTCACATCAAACCCTAAAATAAATATAACCCATCCCCAAAGGGGTAAGTCAATGGACTGAAAATAATTTGAATTACTAAAAAAAACAAGCCATAATACCCAAACAGGAATAAACCATAATAGTAAATCCCCAGGTTTGGACATGATCCAACCGTTGAATTTAAAATTCGAATGACCAATCTCCTTTTTCATAATACTTATAGGCTACGGGGTTGTGAATTGAATTAATTTTAATTTTGCTAGTATCTACTTTTACCAAATCCTGACCAAAAGAGGTAAGAAGTAGTAATGATTCTTGCGTTAACCATTTTAAATTGTCAATTTTAGTCACATCTAAGTTTTGAATTTTAGATTTAATTTGGTTTGAGCTTAGTTTTTTAGACCCAATAATCCAACTCCATTCTCCAAATGAATACACATGGTTGTGAATGGGTAAGGTATTAAACCCTGCATTTTGTAACGTTTTATCAATACATTTAAAGGTGTGTGTGGTGTAAAACGGACTAGTCGATTGTGTAATTATAGCACCATTTGGAGTTAAAGATTGTTTACATAAGCGATAAAATTCATCCGAATATAATTTGTTTAACTCAACCGATCTCGGGTCTGGAAAATCGGCAATAATAACATCAAAAAAGAGAGTGTTAGTTTCTAAATAGTGAAAGGCATCTGTGTTAATTACGGTCACCTTTTCAGAAAAATAAGCGTCTTTATTTAACTTTCTGAAAATGGGATGCTCTTTACCAATAGTGGTCATGGCTGAATCTAAATCAACTAAGGTGATAGACTTCACTCTGTCATACTTTAATAATTCTCGTAGTGCACAACCATCTCCTGCACCCATTACTAACACATCAACAGGTCCTTTGGTTAATGACATGACTGGGTGAACTAACGGTTCGTGGTATAACCATTCGTCAAACGTACTTAATTGTTTACCTTGATTCAAGTATAGCTGATGATGTTCACGCCATTTAGTAATGGTAATTAATTGATAAGGGGTTTGTTGTGTAAACACTACTTTTTCGTGAAATCGAGATTGATTACCGTGTTGTACTATGGGTTTTGAAAACACAATTCCAAGTATAAACAGTACACTGATTAGCGCACCTAAATAGGTCAGTTTTTTGACGCTTTTTTTAGGGATAAACTGTCTAAACGAATAGAATAAAAATAAAGCTACAACTAAATTTATACCACCAACTACAAAAGGTGTATAAGTTAAACCAAGGTATTTAATACCAATAAAAGCAAAAAATAATCCACCAACTAAACTACCATAGTAGTCGTTTTCCATCATGCTTGAAATGTTGGTTTTTAAACCTTCATATTCGCCATTAATTCTAGTTACCAACGGAATTTCCATTCCAATTAAAAACCCAACTAAAATACTCATGGCATAAATCACCACATCTAATCCAGATATGACTGGCATCAATGTGTAAATTAGTATAATAGAAAAAGAAGTGATTAGTGACAATAGAAACTCTAAAAGAATATAAGATTCAATTAAATTGTGTTCAATTTTTTTGCTAAACCGACTCCCTAAACCCATAGCAAATAGCATGAGTGATAAAATGATAGTCCATTGAAAAACAGAATCACCTAAAAAATAAGAAGCAGTAGTGGCTAAAATATATTCAGCTACAATACCTGAAAGACCTGTTGCAAAAATGGAAGTTTTTAAAAGTCTTGAGTAGTTTGTTTTTTTCACTTAATACATTATAAATTCCAACACCACACAAATAGTAAAGCGCCACCGATATAAGCTGTTGCTTCAAATAAACCAAGTCCTAAATTGGGTACATCTTGATTTATTAACTCATCTGTAATTTTACGGTTAGGTAAAAATACTTTATCTACAATTAATCTAATCACAGGTAAAATAATAATACCACCAATCACATCAATTCCTATGTTCAGTAATGAGTCTTGCCAGTCTGTGTGAGTAATTTGAAACCCAGAATAAATTAAAATGGCAAATGCAACTTGTACACCTGCTGTACTTAAAGAAACTGCAATGTTACCATCATAAATTTGCTGACGTACATTAAAAGGCATAATTAAATTGTAGTATACAAATCCAAGAGAGGCAACAATTAAAGCAAAAGCTAAGAATATTAAAGCCTCAATTGGTTTATTTACTTCCGTTAACATAATACCACTAATAATAACACCAGCACTCACATAATTAGCACCTTTAAGAATACCTATAGATACTTTTTGATGTTGCACAATTTCAGTCCACGTACTTATTTTTGAATGAAAAATTTTGTCTTTGATAATGGCCGAAAGATTTAAGGCTATAATTCCTATCAGTCCATATAGCCCAACTAATTTTAATTCGTTCCAAAAGTCACCTGTACCTTCACTTTTCATAACGCCACCAATAATTAATACAAAGGCTAAAAAGTAGGCTAAATAACTAATGTAGAATGCAATGTTATCATTGTCAATTAGTTCTTGATTGATGTTTATTTTTGAGTTTACTAATTTAAATGTAACTTTTGCTACAACAAATAAGACTAAGCAAAGCAGTAAAAATAATCCTGATTGCCATAAAAATTGATATTGATTTTCCATACTGTTTGTTTATTTTCCAAATCCACCACCACCACGGTTTCGGTTTGTGTTAAAAAATGATCTCGGTCTTCTAAAATTCCCATGACTCATACGTCTACTGTAGAATAAGGGTCTATAAAAAAACCAATAGTGACTACGCGTTCCGTATTTAGTTGAATCGCCATGTGTTTTTTCACCGTAATGCGGTTTGTTATATTTGTATTTGAGTAAAAAGTCTACGTATTCTTTTTTGTAAATAGGTAAGTTCTCAATTCCTAAATCGGTACTTAAGGTTTTATTCGTTTCGTTAAATTCCCAAGTGCCTAAATCGTTCCAGTTACCATAAATAGGATTCCCAATAAAATTGGTAAACCCAGGGGGAGTAGCTAAATTATTTAGTTTTTTATCTGGAGATTTTGATAAAATTTCCATACCTAAATTGGGCTCATGTTGATGGAAAAAATCCTCATTTACATTTTTCCAATCCGTTTTACGGGAGGTTACTTTATGAGTTGAATCAATATCCAAAATAGTATATTTATGTTTGAATTGATCATCTTTTAAATCCATGTCAGTTAACAATACCGTGTAAGCATGCTTAGATTCAAATTGACGCTTCATGTCCCTTATTGGGTTAGATGAAACAACTGAACCACCACAACTGTAAAGTAGTAGGAAGCTAAAACTAATGAATATGTATTTTATTAAATTCATTTTCCTGGAGTAATATTACTAATTTGATGTTTGGTAATTCTAATACCTTTATAGGCTTCAATAAACCCATCACCGTACTTATTAAAGGATAGTAAATGCATTCTATCTTCAGATTCGAATAACCAGTTTACCATAGTATACGTTTCTTTTGTGGAGTTGACTTTTGCGCTACCTTCTGCAGCAAAATGGTAATTTTTGTTGTCAAATGTAAACGTTTCTTGTGTTAAGTCTTGATTGGTTCTAATCTTATTTCTAGCAGCGACCCATATTTTGTCTATATCCTGTTCCCAAAATAGACTTGTGTTGTCATTTACTGTTTCATAGCTCAAATATAATTTATCTTTTCCATCAAATAAAGTAGATTCAAAATCCGTCACACCATTGTCCCAACTGTAAGTAGAAAAATCAGTAATTTGCCACGTTTTTAAATCGTAATCTAAAAAGTAACCTTTTTTTAAATCTTCAATTTCAAAGTCTATTTGAGTATCCTCTATTTCAGACTTTTTACTTTTAAATAAGCTCATTAATTTTTTTATCATCCTAAATATTTTACATCATTTGTACTAAAAAAGTAACTTGGCAATCTAATTTCATCACCTGAATGAGGATAGCCATAATGTGTATAGCTAATCACCACACAACTAATAAATACGAAAATAACAATAATTACGGCTATAATGAAGGTCTTGGTGATTTTTGTTTTACGTAAGGCTTTAAATAGTGAACTTATTCCATCAATTTCTTGAATAACAGTAAAACAGAGTAGAAATAAACCGCCCAAAGTATACATGAAAACTTTAAAATATAAAGACCCATTTTTTGTATATAAATTTAACCAAACTTTTGTTTTATTATCATTGTAACTTTTTGCTTTAATATAGTATAATCCAGGGTGCTGTAATTCGATTTCACAATCTATTGTTTTATCGGAATAAACTGATTCTCCTCCATCACCATTGTTATGTCTTTCTTGCCATAAGTTTTCATAAGCCGTATAAACATGGTTATAGTTTTTGTCCAGTATTTCAATTTCTAATTCTGAATATGAAGGCGTTTTACTTGAAAAGGCTTGTTTTACTTCAAAAACATAAATAGTATTGGCTTTGGGAATTTGAATTGGAATGGGTTGAGATCTTATGACGTCAAGTTTAATTTTTTCAATAAATGTTCTTTCACTAGTAAACTTCATACCTATAAAAAAAATAATTGTTCCAAACAAAAGCAATACAAAGTAAGGTGCTAAAGAGTATGACTCTTCACTTTGTTTGATTTTTTCCTTAAAACTTCTTTTGAAATTATTTAAAGAACGGGCTTTTCTCTTAAATTTCCTTTTTTTAGCCGCCATATTACCCTAAATATAATACGTCTTTAGAGTCAAAAAAGTAAGTTGGTAATCTAATTTCATCTCCGGTTGAGGGGTAACCGTAATGTGTAAAACTAATAATTACACAACCAACAAAAGCTAAAATCACAAGGCTACTTATGAGTAGAAATTTAGTGTTATTTTTAATAGCTTTAATCTTTTTTATGGACTGAAATAACATAGAAGTGGTTCCCCAATACGAATTTCCAAAAAAGAGAATTACATTAAGAATTACAAAGAAAATAAAGTACTTAAAAAAGTAAAGTGAAGCATGCGTTTTGTATGTTTCTATGGTGACCGGACCAGTATTGTTATTATGATTGATAATTCGAACAAAATAAGTTCCTGCTTTTTGAAATTCAATATCAAAATCTATCTGAGTGTCTTTATAGGCTTTCCTTTCGTAGTATTCAACCCATAAATTTTTGTAAACGGAATAGACATGGTTATAATCTTTGTCTAAAAATTCAATTTCTAATTCCGAATATATGGGTGCGTATATTTGTGAAAATAATCCAGACCGTTTCTTATTATTTCCTGCTTTAATATCCTGATTGGCTATAAATTTATAGACCGTGTTATTTTCAGGAATATTAAAAGATTGTAATTCCGTTTGGGCTGAATTAATTTGGATTTTGTTTAAAAAAGAATTGCCTTTTGTGATTAACCAGCCGGCACAAAATAGAATAGTAAATACATAAATAAGCATAGCATAAGGTGCTATAAAACGCATGCGGTATTCACTAAAACCACTTGGGTATGGTGTTGCTTTTAATTGTTTTTCCTTGTAATATTTTTCCATAAGTTGTCTAGACCGTTCTCGGTCTTGATTGGCTCTTGAAAAATGTTTGGGTTGATTCATTACGCTAAATGTATTGTTTTTTTTCAATAAAATGATTCACAACGTAATAGAATACAGTATTATTCCTATTAAACTATAGTATTCCTTTAATTTTAATACCTTTGCCTCACATAAGAAATGATATGTTATTCATTTCAGTTAAAAATATAATATGTCATTTAAATCGTTAGGATTAACGGACGCTATTTTAAAAGCGGTCGAAAAGAAAGGGTATGATACACCCTCACCAATTCAAGAAAAAGCAATTCCATTAGTATTAGAAGGTAAAGATGTTTTAGCATCTGCACAAACAGGAACAGGAAAAACTGCTGGGTTTACCTTGCCAATGTTACAAATATTGAGTAAAGAAAAGCAAACAGGGAAACGCCAAATTAGAGCATTAGTGTTAACGCCAACACGTGAGTTAGCGGCACAAGTACACGAAAACGTTAAAGAGTATAGTACGTATATAGATATAAAGTCAACCGTTATTTTTGGAGGTGTAAATCAAAACCCACAAGTTAGAACGATTCGTTCTGGAATTGATATTTTAGTAGCTACACCAGGTAGACTATTAGATTTAATTCAACAAGGCGTAATGACTTTAAAACATGTTGAAATTTTAGTATTAGATGAGGCTGACCGTATGTTAGATATGGGATTCTTACATGATATTAAGAAGCTATTGGCTATGATGCCAACTAAAAAACAAAGTTTATTATTCTCGGCTACATTTTCAAAAGATATTAAAAAATTAGCAGGTGGATTTTTAACTAATCCTGTTTTAGTGGAAGCTGAACCGGAAAATAGTACAGCTGAAAAAGTAGTGCAACGTGTTGTTAAAGTGGACCAAGGTAGAAAAAATGAGTTAGTAATTAAACTAATTAAAGATGGTAACTGGAAACAAGTTTTAATTTTTACAAGAACTAAACATGGTGCCAATAGATTAACCGAAAAATTAGTAGGAGCAAGAATTTCTGCAGCTGCAATTCACGGAAACAAAAGTCAAGGCGCTAGAACAAAAGCGTTAGCAGGATTTAAAGATGGATCTATTCGTGTAATGGTGGCCACTGATATTGCGGCACGTGGGTTAGATATTCCTTTATTACCGCACGTAATTAATTTTGAATTACCAAATATTGCTGAAGATTACGTTCACAGAATTGGTAGAACTGGTAGAGCAGGTGCAAGTGGTGAAGCGTTAAGTTTAGTGTCTATTGATGAAATGGATTACTTGAAAGATATTGAAAAATTATTAGGTGAAAAATTAGGGTCTGAAACGATTGAAGATTTTGAACCAGTAGATAAATTTTCAGGAAAACCAGCCTCAAAACAAAACCAGCGTGGTGGCGGTGGAAATAGAGGTGGCGGAAGAAACGGTGGAGGCGGAGGAAAGCCTAGCTGGAAGAAGAAAGGTAACAGTTCTTCAAGACGTACAGGAAACAGAAACTAGAAGAGTCTACTTATATTAATAAAAGCCCCAAATTATAAAATTTGGGGCTTTTTAGTTTTAATATGTTTCCAATTTAAAAGTTGTTTGAGACTAGAAATAAGCTTTTAATGTTAAGGCTTTTCAAATTGAGTGTTAATTTCTTCAATATAATCTAATAATTCATCTCTACCATGCTTTGTTTCAGATGAAGTAATAAAATGTGGAGGCATTTCTTCCCACGTTTTTAACATTTCAGCTTCATATACTTTGAAAAAACTACCTTGTTGAGAACGGTTTAATTTATCAATTTTGGTAAACACAATTGAAAATGGAATTTGACTTGTTCCTAGCCAATCCATAAAATCAATGTCAATATGTTGAGGTGGATGACGGCTGTCGATTAATACAAATACATTCATTAAGTTTTCACGCTTAAGCATATACTCGTTAATAAACTTCTCATATTTATTACGGTGTGTTTTACTTGCCTTAGCAAATCCATAACCAGGTAAATCAACCAAGTACCAACTTTTATTCATGATAAAGTGGTTTATTAATCTAGTTTTACCGGGTTTACCTGATATTTTAGCTAAATTTTTAATATTAGCTAACATATTAATTAATGAAGATTTCCCCACATTTGAACGGCCAATAAATGCATATTCTGGTATTTGTGGAATAGGACATTTTGTAATGTCTTGATTACTGATGACGAATTCGGCAGTGTTGACTTTCATAATTAATTAGTTATTTGTGGCAAAAATAGTGTTTTTTGTTAACTTTAACTGAAATTATAAATTGATATAATTTTTGAAAGAACAATTATCTTAAAATGGTAAGTAAAATACAACAGAATATTATATTTGACCTTGGCCATGTTTTTAAAGTAACAACAAGAACAGCGAGTAAAATTTTGGTTTTTATTTCTTTATTAGGGATTTATACTGGCGTCACTATGGAAACTTTAACTATGTCGTTTGCTGCTTTTTTACTGCTAATGGTTTGTCTACTTATTTTAAATTATAAAAGTAGTGTTGAACTAAATTATGAAACGAATCAATTTAGAGAGTGTAGTCATTTGTTTTTTTACAAATCAGGTAAATGGAGAAAATTAGAAAGTTATACTGATATTGCTATTTTAACAACTAGAAAAGTAATTAAAAATGAGATTAATGTTGGCGTAAACTCAATTAGTCCATTTCAAGATTCAGTGAATTATAACGAAAATGAAACGGCTATTTATTTATTAACACCATCACATAGGCATAGGGTGTTACTTAAAGTGTGTGACACCTATAGATTGGCTGAAGTATTTGCTAAAGAGATAGCAATTGAATTAAATAAAACATATACAGTATTTAGTCCAAAAATTTCAAAAGCAAGTGCACATAAAAGAAGGCGTTAATTAAGTATAATTCACCTTAAGGCCTTTGCATTAGGGATTGGAACGGTTAGCTTTTTAGGGTGAAATGTAGTAAATTCAGAATTATAAAAGCAACTTTAAGACGCTATTTATAATTTTTGAATGAGGTAATTGAACCTTAAAAACTAGAAGTGAAAAGCCCGACTTACACCACTTTTTGGTGGAAGTAATGCCCAAATTATACCGTTGATAACTATCGCTGATAAAAGTGTAAAAATTTAAACATTTAACCTTATATTTGTAATCTAAATTAGATACAAATGAGTTCATTATTAACAGTTGGGAGTGTTGCGTTTGATGCAATTGAAACTCCTTTTGGAAAAACAGACAAAATAGTTGGTGGAGCAGCAACATATATTTCTATATCTGCGTCTTACTTTGCTAAAGATCAAAAAATAGTGTCAGTTGTTGGAGATGATTTTCCTACAAAAACTATTGAATTTTTACAAGATAGAGGTGTAAATACAGAAGGGTTACAAATTAAAAAAGGTGAAAAGTCTTTTTTCTGGTCAGGTAAATATCATAATGATATGAACTCTAGAGATACGTTAGTGACTGAATTAAATGTATTAGAAAACTTTGATCCAATTATTCCATCAAGTTACCAAGGTGTTGATTATTTAATGTTGGGTAATTTAGCACCAACCGTACAACGTCAAGTGATTGAACGTTTAGATGTTCGTCCAAAGCTTATTGCTTTAGACACTATGAACTTTTGGATGGATATTATGATGGACGAGTTGAAAAAAACGTTGAAATTAGTAGATGTTTTAATTATTAATGATGAAGAAGCGAGACAATTGTCTGGTGAATATTCATTAAGAGTAGCAGCAAAAAAAATTATAGCAATGGGACCAAAATACCTTATTATTAAAAAAGGTGAACATGGTGCTTTATTATTTCATGGAGAAAATATTTTCTTTGCTCCAGCATTACCGTTAGAGGTTGTATTTGATCCAACAGGAGCAGGTGATACATTTGCTGGTGGATTTATCGGTTATTTAGCTAAAACGGATGATATTAGTTTTGACAATATGAAACGTGCAATTATTGCTGGTTCGGCAATGGCTAGTTTTTGTGTTGAGAAGTTTGGTACTGAAAGTATTGAATACTTAAACGATACAGAAATTTATGACCGAATGTTAGAGTTTGTTGACTTAGTTGACTTTAACTTAGACAGAAAATTATAAGAATTTAATTAAATATATTTGCTTAAAATATTGGTTTTGAATGGAAACATAGTCAAAATCAATATTTTTTATTTACATACTTTACATTATGAAAACTGAAATCATTTCAAAAATTAACGAATTAGCACAACAAGATGCTGTGTTACCTTTATCAAGACAATTTGGAGATTTAACGGATCAATTTTACACTATTCTTAAAGAAGAAGAGCGTGTTTGGGAACTTAAAAAACTTGAATTAATTGAAGCAGGTGAAAAACCAGAGGGGATTGAAAAACCTGTGGATGAAGCATTTGATAATTTTAAAGTGGCAGTAAGTACGTTTAAAACTAAACGTCAAACAGAAATTGATTTACGAAATGAGGCGGAAGGTAAAAACTTAACGGCTAAAAATGAAATCATTAAAAAATTGTCTGATTTAGTGGCGAATGAAGAGCATATTGGAAAAGCAATTACGACTATAAAAGAAATTCAAACCAATTGGAAAGCAGTTGGTGCCATTCCAAGAGATAAACGTCAGTCTATCGATAAGGAATATTCTCACTTGATGGATGAGTTTAGATACAATATCAACATTTACAAAGAAATTGCAGACAACGATAGAGTTAAAAACTTAGGTCTTAAGAAAGAAGTAATTGCTGAATTAAAAATGCTTTTAGAGGTTGAAAAAATTAGAGACGTTGAAACTAAACTCCATAATTTACAGAATGTTTGGAATGAAATTGGTGGAACACACCAAGATCAATGGGAAATAATTAAGGAAGAGTATTACGGAACGGTAAATACACTTTACGAAAGAATTAAAGCTTTTTACGACAACAGACGTGAAGAGCAAAAAGGGAATATATTATTGAAGATTGTGTTGATCGAAAAAGTAATGGAAATCAACAAATTTGAAAATGAAAGTCATCAAGATTTTCAAAAAACAACGGAACAAATTTTGGCGTTACAAGAGGAATGGAAAACGGTTGGATTTGGACCTAAGGCCGAAAACGATAAAGTTTGGGCTATGTTTAGAGGGGAGTGTAATGCGTTTTTTGATAAGAAAAAAGTATTTTACAACGAACGAAATTCTAAATTTGATGGTTTAAAAATTAAAAAAGAAGCCTTAATAAAACAAACAGAAGCGTTAAAAGAGTCAACAGATTGGAAAGAGACTACCTACAAATTAGTGGACATTCAAAAACAATGGAAAGCAGTTGGTTCTGCAGGTCCAAAATTTGACAATGTGTTATGGAATGTTTACCGTAAGCATGTTGATTTCTTTTTTGATGCAAAAGATGCTCACTTTAAAGGGTTAGATGAAGCTAATGCAGGTAATTTAAAATTGAAAGAAGAATTGATTGCAAGCTTAACGGCTTATGTGGTTGGAAAAGATGTTCCGAAAATTATTGCAGATTTAAAAGTATTTTCTGAAGATTTTAAAAACATTGGAAATGTACCTTATGCTGACAAAGATAAAATTTATGAAGCCTATAGAGCAGCATTAGATGAAAAATACAATCAAATTGACTTAGATAAAGAAGAAAAAGCAAAAGTGCTATACCAAGGTAGATTAGATGCTATTTCGTCTAGTGCAAATCCACAAAGAGGAATTGATGAAGAGCGTTATACTATCCGTCAAAAAATGGATGAATTTGTTCAAGAAAAAGCACAGTTAGAAAATAATTTATCGTTTTTTGCTAATGCTAAAGATGATAATCCATTATTGGTTAACGCTAGAAAAAGTATTAGCAACGTACAAGAGAAAATTGAAGGGTGTAAAGCACAATTAAAAATGTTATCAGTATTGTCTAACGCCATAGAAAAAGCGAAAGAAGCAGTTGAAGAAAATACAGAAGAAGGAAATGAATAAGGTTATAAACTCAATGTCATTAGTATTTTTAATACTATATTCATTTTTTGCGTTCGGATCTATTAATGATTTAAATTTTTCGGTATATCAACTTAAAGAATTTCCGTTTTTGACTGAAATTATTTATGGTTTAACGGTTGTAATATTTTTATTAGGGGCATTAAGAATAAAAAGACGTTGGACTGGGCTAAGCGACATAAAGTCGTTTACAAAGTTTACGTATAGCACACGGTTGTCTAAAAAATCTATTGTTTTGTCAACAGTGTTTTTTACTGCTGAGGTGATATTTATGATATTCTTTTTGTTTTTAGCTACAGATAGCCAAAAACTAGATAATGGAACTATTTTGTTACCAATGTTTGGTATCCTTATCTTTTTTGTTTTAGAAACACTAGTGTTTGTGGTAAAACTACACACTAGTAAAAACATTAAAATAGGGGTAACATCTAACTTGATTGCCTACTTTGACCGTGAAATTAACATTTACTATTTTGGAGGTTTACAACAAGTAGCAGTGTATCAAAACCGTTTACACCTTAAATATCGTGACGAATTGCACATGTTTATGGAGTTAGACATTATTCCAGAAGATGAATTGCTAAACTTTAAGGAGGCAGTTTATGGTGCACTGAAAGAAAAGGATATTTTCTTTGATGAAAGCTTTAGAGAATTGGGAGTGTGATAAGTTGATTAGTTTTTTTGTTGGGTAGTTAAATAGTTTAGGATTATGAAATATATAGTAATTGTATTAATTCTTATTCAATCTACTATTTCTTTTGCTCAAAAGAATAATTTTACTGTATCAACACCGGACGTTAATATTTTATACAAGGGCTATGTTAATATCATTGAAATTGGATTTGTAACGAAAAAGACGAAATATACCGTTGAATGTATTGGTTGTGATACACTAATTAAATTAAAAAAATTCGATAATTTATATGTTCTTAAATTGGGTTTGGATTCACTTCCAGAAATTGAAATACTCATAAAGAACAAGAAAGGAAAACTACTTCAAACTGTTATCTATAAAACAATTTTTTTACCAAAGCCAAGTTTAAAGTTGGGGGATTATAATGGACTTGATCGAATAGACTCTTTAACTTCTGATACTAAATTGGCTGTAAAAAAGAATATTGATTTTAGGATTAGTTATGTTGTTGGTAGGTGGAAAATAACGATTAATGAAAAAACATTTATTGGGCATGGAAGTGAGCTTTCTAAAGAGGTTTTAGATTTTATGAAAGACGTGAGAAAAGGTGTTGTTTTATTTGAGGTGTATTACTATGGACCTTATAGTAAAGGAAAGGCACAAGTCAAAGAAGCATTCATATTGAATCTATAATCTCCTCAGTAGCCTTCCACAATTTTTCTCTGTAGTTAAAATCAAATTTTAAATTCTTAGGTTTTTTATTTATAAATAATTTACCCGATACGCCAGTAATACTTTCATCACTGCACACAAAAATACCGTTGGTAGACTCTTTTGCCATAACTACAGCTGCGATTTTAGCTAAAAATTGTAAAATCTTAGGCATGTTTCGTGTTAAATCAGACTTTACTGAACCAGGGTGAAAAGAGTTAACGTCAATGTTGTCATTAATCAATTTTTCAGCTAAAATTTGAGTTAAAACAGTTTTAGCATGTATAGTTGCAAAAGCAGTTCTTAAACCGCTGTAATTTTTAGTGAAATTTAAGTTTTCAAAATCAATCTTTGATGTGTTAATTATATTTAATCCTCCACCAACATTAACAATTCGTGACTGATTACCGTTTTTAAGTAAAGGAATAAGTTCTGTTGATAAAATATAAGTACTTAAATAACCAATAGCAAAAGTTTTGTCTAAACCTGTTGAGGTTAACTGTTGTTTGGGTGAAATAATTCCAGCAACATTTACAAGTAGATCTAATGAACTATGTGATTCCAAAACTGATTGTGTAAACGCTTTTACAGCTTTAAGATCACTTAAATCTAATTTAACAAATGTATGGGTTTGATTAGAATTAGCATTTAATTCGGACGCTATGGAATTTCCTTTCTCTAGATTTTGTCCAATAAAAATTATTTTATAATTCTGTGCAGCTAATGCTTTAACAATTGATAAACCTACGCCAGCCGTTCCGCCACTTATTAAAGCATGTTTTGTTGTATTTTCCATTTTGTAT
>Ga0256824_10000384_pt1 | contig 16829 bp, 14 predicted proteins | sample CV67metaG_FD_191570 | JGI IMG/M metagenome (GOLD analysis project Ga0256824, IMG submission 191570) | Hydrothermal vent microbial communities from East Pacific Rise, Pacific Ocean - CV67 | ecosystem: Environmental > Aquatic > Marine > Hydrothermal vents | place: Pacific Ocean: East Pacific Rise...
TTCTTTTAAATTTGTTAAATGTTTCACCAATAGGAACTAAACGAATCTGCATAGCATTTTCACGAACCTCTTCTAACATCCTTGTAACAGTAGAAACAGTTTCTATAAGTTCAGAGTTTTTTAAATCGGTTGCTTTTTGCATAACAGCAGCATTTGCTATAACCATCTCACCAATTTGGTTAATCAAACTATCTACTTTACTAGCTTCGATTCTTATGTAGTTGGTTTGTTTTACAGCAGTTGTCGTTTTTTTTGCTTTTATTGGTAGGGTTGTTTTAGAATCTATCACTTGAGTTTCCACTTTAGGATTCTCTTTAGTAACTACAATATCTTTCTCTTCAATCTCTACTATTTTCTCTTTTTTTACTTTTTTCTTTTTTTCAGAAAGATTTTTAACAGAGATTTTTGAGGTCTCTTTTACAAAGTCGAAAGATGATTCTATTGTTTTTATATCTTTATCACTTTCCATCTTTATAGTGTAAGCAAGATAACATAGAGTAGGGTCTATCTCATTGAAAAGAGGTATGGAATCTAAGTCTGTTTTTATACTTTTTACTGTTCCTATCTCTTGAAGATAGTGTAAAAATGTGTATGTATCAAACCCATGTTGAAAAGTATCTGAACCAAAAGAGATTTTTATTTTGTACTTATTTACTTTGTTATTTGAAGAATCTTTCTCTTTTTCAGTTTCAACAATCTTCTCTTTTTCTATAACTTTTTCAACTTTAGTTTCAGAATTACCATCTAAAAATACTTGAAGTTCATTTATAAGTGTTTCACTGTTAGATTGTATCTCTTCATCTGGTTTACCCTCAGGGTCAGCCATAACAAAGTCTACGAGAGTTTGCATCTGGTCTTTACAAGCTAGAAGAATCTCTATGATGTCATCGTTTATCTCTATTTTATGATTACGAATCTTGTCAAGTAAATTTTCAGCTATATGTGTAAAATTGACAATATAGTCGATTCCAAACATTCCAGAACTACCTTTTATAGTATGGGCAGCACGAAAAACAGCATTTATGTTTTCATCGTCCATACCATTTTCTTGAATGTCCATAAGAGAATCTTCCATCTGTTGAAGAAGCTCATCATTTTCAGCTTTATAGCCATCTAGCATATCAATAAAATCAAGATTCATACTATGTCTCCTTTAAAATAATTGTCAAGCATTAAAAAAGAGATATATTCTTTTAGTTTAATACCAGCAGTGATTTCAAAGATTTTTTTATCTTTTTCAAGTTGTTTTTTTAGGGAAATTAAAATTTGTAAACCAGCAGTATCAATCTCTTTTAAATCAATACAGTGGATTACAAACTCTTTATCTGTGGAAAGTAGAGGAGTTATCTCTTTTTTAAATGTGTCAACTTCGTTAATTGTTAAAGCATATTCCATATCTACGAAACATTGACCATCTTCTGAAAAAGTTTTCATTACATCCCTTTTTATATATTTTTATGGATGAATCTTAGTAAAAAATTATGGAGGAACTATGAAGTTTTAACTATTTCTCCTTTTTTCCATCTCATCAACAATTTTTGCTACTACTAAATCTGATGTTATATTTAACGATGTTCTACACATATCTAGGATTCTATCTACTGCTACAATTAAAGCCATATACTCAACTGGTAAGCCTATTTGGTTTAAAATTACAACCATCATAACTAATGAAGCACTAGGAAGAGCAGCAACACCAACACTAAGTGCTACAACAGTGATTCCTAAAAGTAGTTGGTCACCAAAACCTAACTCTACACCTGCTAAATTTGCTATGTAAAGTATAGCAACTGTAAGGTACGCAGCAGTTCCATCCATAGAAACAGTAGCACCAAGTGGTAAAACAAATGAGGCAGTTTTTTTACTAACACCACCCATCTCTTCAGATACTCTCATAGATACGGGTAAAGTAGCAGCAGATGAAGCAGTTGAAAATGCCATAATAGGAGCTTCTCTAACATTTGACAAGTAAGTAAAAGGATTCACTTTTCCAAAAAATGCTAAAACAGCTGGTAGTGTAACAACAGCATGAAAAACAAGAACACCAACAACTACTAAGATGTATTTCCATAGTCCTAAAACAACATCGATTCCTTGTTCAGCAATAACATAAGATATAAGTGAAAAAACACCAATAGGGGTAAGTAAAATAACCCAACCAGCCATTTTTAACATAGCTTCTGAAACGGCACTAAAAAGGTTTTTTAGTGTTTCTTGCTCTTTAGTTTTTAGATGAAGTGATGCTACACCAAAAAGGATAGTAAAAACAATGATTTGCATCATTGAGCCATTACTTAAAGAGTTGAAAATATTTGTAGGTATAAAACTAAGAATCATTGTTTCAAGTGAAAAAGGTGCTATTGTATTAGCTTTTTCATAAGCTAATCCAGCACTACTAACAACTTCACCAATCCCTACAATATCCATAACTATAATTGCTGTTAAAACAGATAAAGCAGTTGTTAAAACATAAAGACCAATAGTTTTTAAACCTATGTTTTTAAGATGTTCAATAGAACCTAAACCAAGAATTGCTACAAAAATAGAAGCAAAAACAAGAGGTACAACTAACATTTTTAAAAATGATATAAAGATAGTTCCTATAACTTTTTGTTCTAGGGCTAATTCTGGAAGAAAACTACCAAATAAAGCACCTAAAACTATACCAACTATAACAAGTGTGTTTGTTGTTGCGTATTTTTTTACTTTGTGAATCAAAATATTCTCCTTTTATTTGTGGAAGTTTAGCATAGTAAAAAAATATAATGATAATAATGTTATATATAAACAAAATTTTATATGCGAATAAAATTTATTATGATACTATGAGTTAATATTTTAGTTTTTTTGAGGTTTAAATTTGATGATAAAAAAAATGGTTTTAGTAGTTTTTTCTCTATTTTTTACAACAACACTTATTGCTAATGGGAAAAAAAACATTAATTTTGCTCCATTACCAACTAAAAGTTCTGTTCAAAATACAAAAGAGTTTTTGCCAGTAAATAGATACCTTGAAAAAAAATTATCTTTAAAAATACACTATATTCATAAAAAAGATTATAGGGATATTTTAGATGGATTTAAAAATGGAACTATTGACATAGCTTACCTTGGTCCACTTCCTTTTGTTTCACTTAAAAAAGAGTACAAATATGCTCAACCAATAGTTACATTTAAACAATCTAACGGTTTAGCAAAGTATAGATGTGTCATAGCAAAATTTAAAGATGATAAATTTGATAAAACTAAACAGTTTAAAGTAGCACTAACTCAACCACTTTCAACTTGTGGTTATCTAATGACAAATATTTTACTTAAAAGTAAATTTAATTTAGAACTTGAAAATCAAAAATACAATTATACTATGTCCCATACAAATGCTTTACTATCTGTTTTAAAAGGTGAGTATCTTTTAGCTGGAGCTAAAAAAAGCATAGCAAAAAAACACGAATCTTTAGGGATGGAAATTATAGCTCAAAGTGAACTTTTACCAGGATTTAGTTTAGTTGTAAATACAAAAACTTTATCTAAAGAGCAAATAAAACAGATACAAAATAGTTTGCTTAGTGTTTCCTCAAAAGAGTATAAACAATGGGGTGGAATCACTGTAAATGGTCTTGAAAAAGCAAATATAGATGATTACAATAGTTTACATGTAGATTTTAAGATACCTCAAAAGGGAAATATAAGATGAAAAAAAGGTTTTTATTGGCATTTTTTATTGTCTTTTTTATTAGTGTTATTATCTATAAATATATGGAAGTTTCAAAAGAGGTTGCTATTGAAAATTTAGCAAATAAAACTTTAGAAACTGTTAAGGTTGCTAATGAGGCAATTTTAGATACATATATGGTTGTAGCTCAAAAAAGTTTCCTCGATATTATGAAAAACAAGGAAGCTATGAAGATTCTAGAAGAGTTTAAGTATGCTTCACAAGAAAGAAAAAATCTTTTAAGAGGACGATTATATAGACTACTTTATACGAATTATGAACTATTACAAAAGTTAAGCATACGGCAACTACATTTTCATACTTATGATGGTAAAAGTTTATTACGGTTTGATTTACCATATAAAAATGGTGATTCTCTCATAGATTTTAGAACATCTGTTAAAATGGTAAACACAAACTTTAAAGCGGTAGCTGGATTTGAAGGTGGACGAAATTACTTTGGATACAGATATGTTTTTCCTATGATTAATCAGTATGATAATTTAGGAAGTGTAGAATTTTCCATAAACTTTGAAGGTGTTGAGAAAAAACTTCAAAATATTTTACCGTTTCATACTCATATGATTATTTTTGAAAAAAAAGTTGTTTATAAACATATTTTTGAAAAAAAGAAAAATTTATTTTTAGATTCTAGTTTTAGTAATAAATACTGTGTAGAAAATTATGAAATTTCAAAAATAACAAAAAAAGTAAAAGATAATAAATTTGTAAATAAACTTATAAAATTATCAAAAGATAGTATAGATTTCAATAAAAAACTATGTAACAAAAAAAGTTTTACTATTCCAATTATAAAAGATAATAAAGGTTATATTGTTACATTTTTAAGTATTAAAAATACAGATAAAAATGAGATAGGTTATATAGTGTCATTTGGTGAATTTCAAGATGTGGTAGAATTGAAAAATAGATATAATAATTTTATATTTATAGGTTTTTTAGTGGCTATATTTGTTTATATATTGATGGCGATTGTAATAGTTCAAGTTGAAAAAATTAAAACAGAAAGCTCAAAACTTAAAAAATTTATAGATATTCAAAATTCAATAGTTATATTGACAGATGGGGAAGATTTTCAGTTCGCAAATAAAAAGTTTTTTGACTTTTTTGGATATAAAGATTTAAAAGAGTTTTTAAAAGACCATCATTGTATTTGTGAAGAATTTATAAATATAGATGGATTCTTTAGTCTAAAAGATGTTAAAGCGAACGAAGATAATTGGATAGAAAGTTTACTAAATTTATCTGGAAGAAAAAGAATCATCTCCATGGTTGCTGAGAACTCAATGACATATGCTTTTAGTGTATCTATAAATAAATATGATGAAAAAAATTATGTTGTTAATTTTACAGATATAAGTGATACTTTAAAAGAGAAACTCCATCTTCAAGAGCAGGTAATTAGAGACCAATTAACAAAAGCATACAACAGAGTTTATTTTGACAAAAATATAAATTCACTTATAGAGTTTCATACAAATAATGAACAAAGAACAGGAATAATATTTTTCGATATTGACCATTTTAAAGATGTAAACGATACTTATGGACATCAAGTTGGAGATAATGTTTTAAAAACTATTGTCAATATTGTAAAATCAAATATACGAAGTGGTGATAAGCTAATTCGTTGGGGTGGAGAAGAGTTTATAATTATTTTATCAGCAGATAAAATTGACGATATTTATAGACGGGCTGAACATATAAGGGTTAAAATAGAACATCATAAGTTTCATAAAATAGAACAATTAACTTGTAGTTTTGGTATAGTTTTACACGATTCTAAAGATGATGTTTATGAATCTATAAAAAATGCTGATGAAAACTTATATAAAGCAAAAAATAGTGGTAGAAATAAAGTTATACTATAAAAATTTAAAATGGAGAAAGATAGATGAATTTAGACAAGGTGATAGCTGGTTTTTTTATAATACTAGCAATGACATTAAACTTTGGGTTTTGGTATGGTGATGCTTTAAATGTTCAGATGCATAATCAGTATGAATTATTTGCTGCGATAGTTGTAAACTTAATAGCTACGGTTTTAAAACTGGGAGATAAAACACAAATAGGTTCAGTTTTAATTGCTACAAGTTTAGTTGCCGATTTACAGTTAATTGTAGCTGCTACAATTTGGACAATATTTTCAGTTGGGGATTCTATTGACCCTGAAGTTTTTGGAATTATTATCTCTCTAAGTAGTGGGGCATTGTTAGCAAATATTACTTCTGTGATTTTATATATTGGTGATACTTTAAAGTCAAAAAGATAAGCCTATGAATGATAGCTCTTTATGGATTATTTTACAAAGGATGAGACTTCCTTTTGTAGTGATTTTAGTAACATATACTATTGCTATGATAGGTCTTATTTTAATCCCTGGTATGGATGATAACGGTGATGTTTACCATATGAGTATCTTTGATGCTTTTTATTTTGTAACATATACTGCGACAACTATAGGGTTTGGTGAACTTCCATATGCTTTAACCCATTATCAAAAGATATGGGTGTCTATGTCTATTTATCTTACTGTTCTTGGTTGGTTCTATGGAATTGGTGCTTTAGTCTCTTTACTTCAAGATAAGCTTTTTATTAGTGAAATAGCTATAGCTAGGTTTCAATACTCTGTTAAAAATATTAAAGAAGATTTTGTCATAGTTCTTGGTTATAATGAAGCTACAAGTGAGATAATAAGACGGATGTTGTTAGCTGGAATGAGAGTTGTAGTTATAGAAAAAGAACAAACAAAAGCAGACTATTTAATGCTTGAAGGATTCGTTCCAAATGTTCCTGTTTTAGTAAAAGATGCTCACAATCCAACTTCATTAGAATTTGCTGGTATAAAGTCTAAACATTGTAAAGGGGTAATTTCTCTTTTTCAAAGTAGTGTTTTAAACCTTAGAATGACACTCTCTTCAAAACTTTTAAATCCAAATGTAAATGTTGTTGTAAAAGCTACAACACAAGAAGAAACAGATAATTTACTAGATTCTGGAGCGGATATAGTAGACAATCCTTTTAAAATTATATCTTACCAATTAGAGATGGCACTAAAAGCTCCATCACTTTTTAAACTTGAAAATTGGTTATATAAAACTGACACCTTAGAATCTAAAACTTTTTCAATTCCAAATAGTGATATTGTTATATGTGGGTATGGAAGACTAGGTGAGAATCTTTACAGTATGTTTGTTAAAAATGGTATAGAACCTACTGTTATTGAGATAGATAAAGAGAGAGTGAATGTAGCAAAATATAATGGTGTTATAAAGATTATAAATGGAAGTGCTGATGACCATATGTACCTTGAACAAGCTAAGATTAAAGATGCTAAACTTGTTATAATAGCAACAGATGACGATACTACGAATCTTTCTATACTCTCTACTATAAAAAGATTTAATTCAGATGCTATAATAATCGCTAGAGAAAATGAGATAACAGATTTTTCTATATTTTCCCATGCTAAGATAGACCATCTTTATATACCAGCAAAAATTTTGATTCATAAAACAACAAATGCTATCTCAAACCCATTAAGTGATAAATTTATAAGAGTGATTACATATAAAAATGAACAATGGGGTCAAAAGCTTTTAGTTGAGTTAATTAAAACAATAGGTATAGACCCTATAACATTTGAATTAAATATAACCAAAAAAGAATCTTATGAACTTTTTAATTATTTGAAAGATTCTAACAATACTATAACTTTAGGTGTTTTAAAATCATCAAGAAGAGATAGAACACAAAGAAACAACATAGTTCCACTTTTTATACAAAGGGAAAATTCAGAGATTCTGTTACCTGATGATTCTACAGAATTAGAATTAAACGATAAAATTCTTTTTGCTTGTGATAACAATGCTAAAGAAGACTTAGAATACATAGCAAATAATGCTTATGAGTTTGACTATATTGTAAATGGTATAGAAAGAAATTTTTTTAAATTAAATAGAGGGTAGTAAAATGATAATAAAAGCAAATTATGTAGATATTAAAAATAAAAAGATATTTCCAGCATCAGTTGAAATAAATAACAATAAGATAGATTCTATAATTAAAATAGATGAGGAGTTATCAACATACATTTTACCTGGATTTATAGATTCTCATATACACATAGAGAGTTCTATGCTTATACCATCTGAATTTGCTAGGTTAGCAGTGAATCACGGTACAGTAGCAACTGTTAGTGACCCACACGAGATAGCTAATGTTATGGGTGTTGAGGGTGTTGAGTTTATGCTTAATAATGCCGAAAAAGTGAACTTCCATTTTAACTTTGGAGTTTCCCCTTGTGTTCCAGCTACACCATTTGAAACAAGTGGAGCAATTTTAGATTCTAAGACAGTAAAAGAGCTTTTAGAGAATCCTAAACTTAACTATCTTGCTGAGGTTATGGCTTTTCCAAATGTAGTGAGTGGAGAACCTGAAATAATGGCTAAAATAAACTATGCTAAAGAGATGAATCTACCCATAGATGGACATGCTCCTATGCTTAGTGGTGATGACTTGAAAAAGTACATAGATGCTGGAATCTCAACTGAGCATGAAGCTACAAGTTATGAGGAAGCAAAAGAGAAACTAGACCTTGGTATGAAGATTCTTATAAGAGATGGTTCAGCTGGTAAAAACTATGAGGCACTATCTCCACTTATAGAATCATACTCAGATATGTTGATGTTTTGTTCAGATGACAGACATCCAAATGACTTGTTAAATAGACATATAAATGATTTGGTTGTAAGAAGTATAGCTAAAGGTTATGACCTTTTTGATACTTTAAAAATTGCTTGTATAAACCCTAAAGAGCATTACAACTTAGAAGTTGGGCAATTAAATGTTGGGGATAACGCAGACTTTATAGAGGTTTCTAACTTAGAAACATTTGAAGTTATTCGTACATTTATAGATGGTGAAGTTGTTAGTGAAAATGGTAAAACAAAAATAGAATCTGTTAATGAAGAGGCTATAAACAATTTTCACGCTTTAAAAACTAAACCTGAAGATTTTAAGTTTGATGGTGAGTGTAAAACAGTTGAGGTGATTCAAGCCATAGACCACGAACTTTTCACTTTAGAAAAAAAATACTCAGTAGAAAATAAACTACCTTTCACTTCAGATACAGATGAAGATGTTTTAAAAATTACAGTTATAAACCGTTATGAGAACAAAAAACCTGCTATCTCTTTTGTAAATGGTTTTGGTCTTAAAAGTGGGGCAATAGCTTCTAGTGTTGCCCACGATTCCCATAACATTATAGCTGTTGGTTGTAGTGACGAGGAGATTTCAAGAGCTGTTAATTTACTTATAGAATCTAAAGGTGGAATCTCCATTGTAGATGGTAAAAACGAGCTTCATCTTCCACTTAATGTTGCTGGAATTATGAGTAATGGTGATGGCTTTGAAGTAGCATCTAAGTATGAAAAACTAGACAACTACTCAAAAGAGGTTCTAAAATCAACTTTAGGTAGTCCATTTATGACACTATCTTTTATGGCTCTTTTAGTTATTCCAGAGATTAAACTAAGTGATAAAGGTTTATTTGATGGTAGAACATTTAGTTTTATACCAAATTGTGAGTAGTAAAAAGAATCTATGATAATTCAATTTAAATTATCATAGATTCTTATCTATTTTTGATATAATTACAATGTTTTGATACAAAAAGGTTATCTTATCGCTTGAGTAGGTTCGGAGTGAATAAATGGTAAAGGTGGAAACCCCTATAAAAAGGATTTCCTTTGTATTTAATACTTAGAATAATCATTATAGTAGCACTCTTAGCGGAAAGACTACTGTAAAGAGTTTGAGCCTTGTGGCTCATCCTCATTGATTGTTCTAATTGTATCAAAACAAAAACAATAAATCAATAAATTTGTCTATCGTTTTTCTCTAGCCACTTGTCAAAAAGTTTACTATTCTCTTTGTGGTCAATCTGCTTTAAAATTAAATCTTGATTCTTATTTTCTAACATCTCATAAAATCGTTTGTCATCAAACCCACCACGACTAGCATCATCTTCAGTTGCTCCATAGTAAACAGTAGAGATTCTTGCCCAAAATATAGCACCTAAACACATAGGGCAGGGCTTACAAGTTGTGTATAATATACAACCATTTAAGTCAAAACTATCAAGCTCTTTACAAGCTTTTCGAATCGCATTCATCTCGGCATGGGCAGTAGAATCTTTAGTTTTTAGAACTTCATTGTGAGCAGAGGCTATGATTCTATCATCTTTTATAATAACAGCACCAAAAGGTCCACCATCATTTTTTAACATACCTTCTGTTGCTTCATTATGGGCAATTTTCATCCATCTATTCATAGTTTTATCTTAATTGTGAAGAGGTTTATGAGTTACCATAACACCGTCAGTATCGGCATATAAGTAGTCACCATTTTTAAAATTTACACCACCAAAAGATAGTTCAACATCTCTAAATCCTTGAGTTTCTGGAATGTACTTTCTAGGGCAAGTTCCTAAAGCCCACAAAGAAACAGGAATCTCTTTAATCTGAAAAGTATCTCTAATGTAACCATTTACAACAATTCCAGAGTAGTTGTTTTGATGAGCAAACTTCATAAGGTTTTCTCCAACAACAGCAAAAAACTCAGCATCAACATCAACAACAACAACCTTGCCAGTTCCATCTTCATCTCTTAGTAGTTTAATAAGTTCAGAATTATTTTTTTCTAGTTTTAAAGTTAGAATCTCACCACGACATTTAGAAGCACCACCGTAGTTTTTAAAATCGTGATTCAATACATCTACTATATCGTGATGTTCATCACAAAAATCAGCAGTAAAAAAGTTCATATATTCTCCAATAATTTAGTAATAAGAGTATTTTATCATTTTATTTATATATAATAACTCTAAGATATTTACTTAGGATAAAATTATGGAAATAGTTACAAAAGAGTTATTGAGTTTAGGGGTTAATGAAGATTCTACTATTAACGAATCTCAACTTGTGTTGTTGAGCATTGAGAGTGAGAATCTTGATAATTGGGAAACTTTAGCAATGGGGAAACAACTTTCAGATTCAAGAGCGGAACTTTTTGTACTTTTAAATGGTGTTGACGATAAAAAATTACAAGAAAAAATCATAAAAAATTATAAAGCACTTCAAAAATTTAGAAAAAGTGAAAAAGAAAAAGAGCAGGTAGTAGAGAATCCTAAAAAGTGTGATGGTGATGTAGTTGTATATTGTGATGGTGGTTGTGTTCCAAATCCGGGGAAATCAGGCTCAGGTGTTGCCGTATATAGAGATGGTAAAGTTTCAGAACTTTGGTACGGACTTTATGAGCCTATGGGGACAAACAATACCGCAGAATTAAATGCTTTGTATCAATCTTTACTAATAGCACAAAAAGAGTTAGAGAGTGGGAATCGTGTAGAGATTAAGTGCGATTCTATGTACTCAATAAACTGTATAAAAACTTGGGCTATCTCTTGGGAGAAAAAAGGGTGGACAAAAAAGGGTGGTGAGATTAAAAACTTAGAGATTATAAAAGAGTGTTATTTTTTATACAACAATTTAAAAGCAAATATGGAACTATCTCACATAAAAGCTCACTCAGGTTTAGAGGGCAATGAGTTAGCAGACAGAATGACAATTTATGCCATAGAACAAAAAGATGAAGAGTTTGTAAAGTATAGTGAGAAAATTAATGTGGATGAGATTCTTGTTATGAGTCGGGGTTAGGGTGTTTTTAAGTAAGAGATAATTAGCTATAATAAACTAAAATAAATTAGGTTTATTACTTATGGCTTACTCAGAATCAGACACTCGCTCAAAACTCATTGACCCATCTATAAAAAAAAGTGATTGGTTAGAATCAAATATAACAAGAGAGTATTATTTTACAGATGGGCGAAAGCTCATAGGTGGTAAACGGGGTAAAAGATACTTTGTTGATTATCTACTAAGTTATAAAAATACAAATTTAGCCATCATAGAAGCAAAAGCAGAATCTAAAGACCCATTAGACGGACTACAACAGTCTATAAACTATGCCGAGCGATTAAAAATAAACTTTGTATATACAACAAATGGGCATAAAATTTATGAACACTCTCTTATAGATGGAAAAGGTAGTTTCATTGAAAACTATCCAACTCCTGATGAACTTTTTGAGCGAAAGTATGGTAAACAAACACCAAAAGCTAAAGATGTCATCACTCACCCTTTTCACATAGAGGGGACAATGAAACCACGTTTTTACCAACAAATAGCCGTTCAAAAAACGATAGAAGCAATAGCAGATAAAAAGAAAAGGGTTTTACTGACATTAGCAACAGGAACAGGTAAAACTTACATAGCTTTTCAAATAGCATACAGACTTTTTCAATCTAAATGGAACATAGAATCTACTGAAAGAAGACCTAAAATACTGTTCTTAGCAGATAGAAATGTACTTAAAGACCAATCTTTAAATACATTTAACCCACTTGAAAAAGATTGTGTTGAGATAAATGGAAAAATCATAAAAAAAAGAGGTGGAAAAGTTCCAACTGCTGGAAATATTTTTTTTGCTATATATCAATCTATTGCAGAAAATAAAAACAGAGTTATTGAAACAACAGAAGAAGAATCGGAAGATGATGTAACAGCATACTACAAACAATACCCATCTAATTTTTTTGACCTAATCATCATAGATGAGTGTCATCGTGGTAGTGCTAATGATGAAAGCTCTTGGAGAGAGATATTAAACCATTTTAGTAGTGCTGTTCACTTAGGTTTAACAGCTACACCAAAAAGAGATGATAACGGAGATACTTACAAATACTTTGGAGAACCTATCTATGAATACTCTTTAAAAGATGGAATCAATGATGGTTTTTTAACACCTTATAAAGTAAAAAGAATCCAAACAAATATAGATGAGTATAGATTTAATCCTAACGATATCATAACGGGTGAACTAGATAAACAGATAGTAGAATTAAACCAGTTTGAAACACAAGTTATAATTCCTAAAAGAACAGAACTTATAGCAAAAACAATACTAGAAAATATAAACAAAATGGATAAAACCATAGTGTTTTGTGTAAACCAAAAACATGCTCTTGATATGAAAATAGCGATAGATAAATATAAAACTATAAAAGACAACAACTACTGTGTAAGAGTTACCTCAGATGAGGGAGATATAGGTAGAGATTTCTTAGAGATGTTTCAAAACAACGACAGAGATATACCAACGATTCTTACAAGTTCAAAAATGCTTACAACAGGTGTAGATGCTAAAAATGTAAGAAATGTAGTTCTAACAGCACCCATAAAATCTATGACAGAGTTTAAGCAGATTATAGGTCGTGGAACTAGAGTTTTTGAGGGGAAAGACTTTTTTACTATTGTAGATTTTGTAGGTGCTACTAATCTTTTTTATGACCCTAAATGGGATGGGGAAGATGAGCCACAACCAAAGACTACAAAAGAGCAAAAAGAGATTGATAAAAATCTTAATTATAATCTTGATTTAGAATCTAACTCAACAGATGAAAAACAATCAAACGAAAAAGTAACCATAGAGATAAAAGGTAAAAAACTAAAAGTTATAAACATAGAAACCACCTATGTTGGTATAGATGGAATCCCTCTAAAAACAGATGATTATTTAGAGTTACTCATAGGTGTACTTGGTAAATTTTACAACGATGAAGAGGGACTAAGAACAATTTGGAGTAATCCAACAAATAGAAAAGATTTACTCACTAAATTAAAAGAGATGAATATAGATGAGGAGCAATTAAACGACTTAAAAATCATCTTTGAATCACCAAATAGCGATATTTACGACATACTCACACATATATCTTTTAATCTGGACATAAAAACAAGAACAGAACGAGTTATGGCAGTTGAAGATTCTAAGTTCATAGAAAAACTACACAATGAAAAAGCAAAGTCATTTATAGAATTTATACTAGAGCGATATAAAAAAGATGGTGTAAAAGAGCTAGATGAAGACAAACTAGGTAAGCTAGTAGATTTAAGTGGACTAGGAAGTGTTAGAGAAGTCGCTCAAAACTTTGGTGGAATCCGTGAGATGAGAGATGACTACTTTGAGTTGCAGAGGGAGATTTATAGATGAGTAATGTAATGAAAAAAGATAATTTTTATATAAATATTAAAGATATTCTTCAAACAGCAAGAGATAACACTTATAAACAAGTAAATTCTATAATGGTAAAAGCTTATTGGAATATAGGTAAACAGATAGTTCAAGAGGAACAAAATGGTGAAGATAAAGCTAAATATGGAACTTACCTTATTAAAGAGTTATCTAAAAAATTAACAGCTGATTTTGGAAAAGGGTTTAGTAGTAGAAACATAAGAAATATGAGACAATTTTATCTTATATTTCCAAAATGGCAGACAGTATCTGCCAAATTGACTTGGAGTCATTATGTTTTACTTTTAAGGCTGAAAAATCAAGATGCTAGAGAGTATTATATATTAGAAACAATAGAATCTAATTGGAGTATTAAAGCATTAGAAAGACAAATAGGCACTCATTACTATGAAAGAACCTTAGCTAGTAAAGAAAAAACTTTAGTTGAAAATGAAGCAAAAGAAAATACAAAAAATTTAAAACTTACACCAAAAGAGATTATTAAAGACCCTTATGTTTTAGAATTTTTAGACCTAAAAGACAACATCTCTTTTAGAGAAAGTGAACTAGAATCAGCACTTATAGAAAAAATTCAATCTTTTTTACTAGAACTAGGTCGTGGTTTCGCATTTGTAGCGAGACAAAAGAGAATCAAAACTGAGTTGAGCGACTTTTATATAGACTTAGTTTTTTACAATTACATACTAAAATGTTTTGTAGTGATAGACTTAAAAAGAGGTAAATTAACACATCAAGATATAGGTCAAATAGATATGTATGTAAAAATGTATGATGACTTAGAAAAATCAAAAGATGACAATCCAACCATAGGGATAATCCTATGTACAGATAAAGACAACACAGTAGTAAAATACTCTAGCATAAATGAGAATGAAAATTTATTTGTATCTAAGTATCAGCTTTATTTACCAACTGAAAATGAGTTAAAGGCAGAGATAGAGAAGGATATTTTGGAATTAAAATTAGGGAATAAAAGATAATGAATAAAAGAAAACAATATACAGAAAATCAATATATTTTATTATACAATGAAGTTGATGGATTATGCCCTATTTGTAGTAGTCCATTAATGTATGAAAAAGCATCTAAATTATATAGAAGAGTTAATTTAGCACATATATATCCTCATAGTCCAACAAAAATAGAAAAAGAGTTATTAAGTGATGTAGAACAATTATCAGATAATTTAGAAGATATAAAAAATATAATTTGGCTATGTCCTAATTGTCATGAGCATTTTGACAAACCTAGAACATTGGAAGGATATAATAATCTTTTAAATATAAAAAAAAGAATTTTACAAGAAAGAGATATTAAAGATACATTTTATGATTACAAAATTGAAGATGATATAAAAAAAATACTTAATATTCTAACTAATGATGATGTTTCAAATTATACTGAGTTAAATTATAATCCTAAAGTTATAGATAATAAATTAAATAGCACAATAATTCCATTAACAAAAAAAAGAATTCATCAACATGTATCTGAATACTTTCATATTATAAAGCAAGAATTACAAAATCTTGATGCCATAAATCCAAATAAAGCAACAAAAATCGCAACACAAATTAAATCCTTTTATTTAGAAGTAGCAGAAAAAACATCGACACAAGAAACAGTATATAATGAGATAATTAAATGGCTACATTCTAAAACAAATATCAATAAAGATGCCTCAGAAATTGTCATTTCTTATTTTATACAAAACTGTGAGGTTTTTTGATGTTATTTCCAAGTAAATTTACAAGTTTTGAAGAATCAACAATTAGTAAAATGGTTTTAATATTAGAAACAAAAGATACAAATGAAATAACTGTAATTGAATTATATACTAAATTAAAGAAGAAATTTGATTCTATAGATGAATTTATATTTGCTCTTGATGGATTATATGCAATTGGTTATATTAATATTGAAAATGAGGTAATAAAATATGTTAATTGAAATACAGAGTGATGTTTTTAGAAAGAAAAAAATCAACTTCCAAAGTGGTTTAAATGTTATTTTAGGGGATGAACAGGCTAGTAATTCTATAGGTAAATCTAATTTACTATTGATAATAGATTTTATTTTTGGTGGTTCTACATATATTAAACATAGCCTTGATGTAGTTGAAAATATTGGAAAGCATATTTTTTATTTTACTTTTATCTTCGATAAAGAATATAAATTTGCTAGAAGTACAGAATTACCTGAAATAATATATGAATGTGATAACAACTATAATATAATTGAAGATAAAACTATGAAAATAGAAGAATTTACAAGTTTTTTACAAATAAAATATAAATTAAATTATATAGATATGACTTTTAGGACACTTGTTAGTGTTTATATTAGGGTTTGGGGAAAAGAAAATTATGATGAAAAGAAACCATTAAAAGCATATAAAAATGATTCTAATGAAAAATTAGCTATATATAATTTAATTAGACTATTTGACAAATATACAGAATTAAAAAGTTTAAATGAGCAAATAAGTACAAATAGTGAAGTAAATAAAACTATTAATGCCATGTATAAAACTCATTATGCACAAAAAATCAGTAAAACAGAATATAACTCTAAAATGAAAGAAATAGAAGATTTAAATATAAAAATAAAAGATGTAAAGGATAATGTTTTAAAGTATATTGTAAATATTGAAGAGTTAATAAATAAAGAAAATATTGAACTAAAATCTAAAAAGAATGTATTACTTACAGAAAAAGATAGATATGAAAATCAATTATTAAGAATAAATAAAAATTTAGAATATAAAGCAAAAATAACCTCCAATCATATAGAGAAACTTCAAGATTTTTTTCCAAATATTAATATTAAAGAAGTTAATAAAATTGAAACTTTTCATAAAGGATTAAAGACTATACTATCTAAGGAAATTAAGAAAACAAAAATAGATTTAGAAGAAAAAGTATTAAAAATTAAAATAGAA
>Ga0256824_10000386_pt1 | contig 16764 bp, 21 predicted proteins | sample CV67metaG_FD_191570 | JGI IMG/M metagenome (GOLD analysis project Ga0256824, IMG submission 191570) | Hydrothermal vent microbial communities from East Pacific Rise, Pacific Ocean - CV67 | ecosystem: Environmental > Aquatic > Marine > Hydrothermal vents | place: Pacific Ocean: East Pacific Rise...
CCAGAAGCTAAGCCTCTCCTCGCTGATAATACTTGTCCTTTCAGGATTGGAAACGTAAGTCGCTGCCTAGTTAATCAGTCCTACTTTACAATATTTATCAACTACTTTTTTTATTTTACTTAACTTAATTTATACTTTCTCTATTATTTCTTGTCTTTACACATATTTTTACTTGTCTTTATTACCTATCTTATTTTCATATTCTTTATAGTTATTTTATTTCATTTAATAGACTTCTTATATAACCTATGAAATTGAAAATATTATTCAGAGTGTATTAATTTTTTTAACAAAAGTGATGTGTTAAGAGTGATAGATTTTTTTTGCTAGGTTATGCAAAAGGAGGGGATATCTAGTAGCCTATCATAAGCTACTAAATAGTAATTATTATATCATTACAGCTTCTCTAGTACCTTCTACAATTTCACCGATTAGATAACCATCAGTATTTGCTAAAACTTTCTCAACATTAGATTCTTCAACTACAAGTATCATACCAACACCCATATTGAATGCTCTAAACATCTCATCTCTATTTACATGTTTACTCATAAGTTCAAAGATAGGTAAAACTTTTATAGAATCTTTTTTAACTTCAGCTTTTAAATTTTCAGGAAGTACACGAGGTAGGTTTTCAACGATTCCACCACCAGTGATATGAGCCATAGCTACTATCTCATCTCTAAGTGCTTTAAAAGTTTTTACATAGATATTTGTAGGTTCTAAAAGAGTTTCTATTAATGGTTTACCATTAAAATCATCTTCAAATTTCATACCCATTTTTTCAAATAAAACTTTTCTAGCTAATGAGAATCCATTTGAGTGTAAACCAGAACTTGGAAGTGCTATAAGTTTATGACCAGCTTTAACTAAACTAACTCTATCCATTTCAGATTTTTCAGCAACACCAACAGCAAAACCTGCTAAATCGTAATCATCTTCACTATACATACCTGGCATCTCAGCAGTTTCACCACCAATTAAAGCACACTCACTTCTTATACAACCCTCAGCAATCCCAGCTACAACATTTGTAGCTACATTTACATCTAGTTTTCCAGTAGCATAGTAATCTAAGAAAAATGATGGTGTACCAAAGTTGCAAAGTAAATCATTTACACACATAGCAACAAGGTCAATCCCAACAGTATTGTGAATACCAGAATCGATAGCAAGTTTTAATTTTGTACCAACTCCATCAGTAGCAGCAAGCATAACAGGTTCTTTAAAACCAGTAGGTAGTTCAAAAGCTCCAGCAAAAGAACCGATTCCACCCATTACACCAGGTATTTTAGTAGATTTAACTAATGGTTTGATGTTTTCAACAAAACTATTTCCAGCATCTATATCGACACCAGCATCTTTATAACTAATTTGACTCATTTGAAGACTCCGTATTTGGTAAATCACATTTTTTTGTAATGATACATAGAGGACAGAAATTAACAGCACCAGCAATAAGAGGTATAACACCTAAATAGAACCAAAAAATTCCAGTAACTATACCTGTTACAATTAGACCTAAGCCTAGTATAATGCGAAAAACTCTACAAAATTTTCTTATTTTGTTGAAATCCATTTAAAACCCTTACATTTATATAAATTTAATCTTATTATATCCATAGTTAAGTAAAATTAATCCTAATATGATAAAATCGCTTTTAATTATAAAAAATAGGAATAATAAATGAAATCTTTTATCTACTCAGAGATGATGGTTCATATACCATTATGTACAAATAGAACACCAAATAATATATTGATAATAAGTGATAATGCTGAGTTATTAGAAAAAGAGGTTACTAAACACGATAACATAACTTCTTCAACAATTAGTTGTAGTTTAGATGAAGTTCGTAATGTTGAGGATAACTCTTATGATGTTGTTGTTTGTGAAAAATATGATGATAGTGCCATCATAGCTCATATAAATCGTATTTTAGTTGATGATGGTCAGCTTTGTATCTCTCACCCACATTTAGATAATATTGAAGAAAATAAATCATTAATGGGTATATTAGGTAACTATTTTAAAATTATTATGCCGTTTAATATTGGTAATGGTTCAACAGTTCTTCTTGCTTCAAAAGAGTACCACCCAACAGCAGACCTTAATTTACACCGTAGTGATATGTTAGATGGTTTAGAGTATTATAATTGTGATATTCATATAGCTTCTTTTGCTATGGGGAATAATGTAAGAAAAGCATATTTAGGTACTATAAAAAACTAATGGCTTTCAAATATGCTATTGCTCTAACTGGTGGAATTGCTACTGGTAAAAGTACGGTAGCATCACTTTTAGCTCTTAATGGTATGAGGGTTATTGATGCTGATTCTATATCTCACGAGATTCTTAATGATTCTTATGGTTGGGTAGAGGAAACTTTTGGAGATGAGTTTGTTGTTGGGACAAAAGTTCAAAGAGACAAACTTGGTACACTTGTTTTTTCAGATTCTAAAGCAAAGAAAGTTTTAGAAGATTTTTTACACCCTAAGATTCGTAAAGAGATAGAGAGAAGAAGTGAAGAGCAAGATAAGTTTAATTTTCCATACTTAATTGATATTCCACTATTTTTTGAGAACTCTGCTTATAATATTCAAGATAGTGTTGTTGTTTATACTCCACGGGAGATACAGTTAGAGAGATTTATAAAACGAAATAGTTACTCAGTTGAAGAATCGAACAAACGAATCGATTCTCAAATGCCCATTGATGAGAAAAAGCAAAAGGCAACTTGGGTTATTGATAACTCTAAAAACTTAAAACATTTACAAAAAGAGTGTGAAGAGTTTGTAGATATAATAAAAGCTAAATATTTGTAGGAGTTAAAATGCAATTTTCAAAATATAGTGCCAATGGAAATGATTTTGTGATTTTTCATACATTTTTAAAAAAAGATAGAACTAAAGAGGCAAAAAGATTATGCCATAGACAAGATGGGATAGGTGCTGATGGTTTAATTGTTATTGTTCCATATAATGACGATTCTTTAATCGATTTTGAATGGCAATTTTATAACTCCGATGGAAGTGAAGCAGAGATGTGTGGTAATGGTAGTAGAGCTTGTGCTCATTATGCTTACAACAATGGTTTAGCTCCTAAAGATATGAGTTTTTTAACACTAGCAGGTGTTATTAATGCTCAAGTAGATAATAATATGGTTCTTAGTGAATTAACACCACCAAAAATTTTAGATAATAATATTGTATTTAATAACAAGCAATGGTATAAATTAGATACTGGTGTTCCCCATTTAGTAAGTTTTACAGATAATATTGATAAATTTGATATATTAGAAGCTAGAGAGTTAAGATATAAATATAATGCTAATGTAAATATTGCTTATGTTGATAATGGAAGTTTAAAAGTAAGAACTTACGAGAGAGGTGTTGAAGATGAAACTTTAGCATGTGGAACTGGTATGGCAGCTTGTTACTATATGGCATTACAAAATAAACTACTCTCTGGAGATGTAAATGTATACCCAAAAAGTGGTGATACACTTTATCTAGGTATGAACGAGATAACTATCACTTTTAAGGGTGAGGTTAAACAAGTTTTCAATACTGTTATAGATATATAGTTATGCAAACAATACATTTACAGATAGAAGATGATTATATTGAGGAGTTTTTCGATGTAATTTCTAAAGATAAGGTTATAATTATTGAAAAAGATTTTGATGAAAATAAAATTTTATTAGCTAATGAATTAGAAAAATATCAAAATAACAAAGATTCTTTTATTGTATATAGTGAAAGTTTAACAAATATAGATAATTATTTAAAAGAGATTGAATAAAATGAAAATTTTAGTATCAGAACTATTTGAGAAACAGTTAAAAGATATTTTAGCTATTTTAGCAAAACAAGATTATAAGGCTACCAATAATTTTAAAATTTATCTTGATACAATTATTATTAATATACCAACAAAAGTAAACAAATACAAAAAATCTATATATTTTAATGATGAAAATATTAAAGATATTGAATATAATGGATGTGTAATTCCATTTTTCATTGATGAAAGAACTAATTCTTATATCGTCTTAGGAATCACTACTAAGAGTTAATATAAACCTTCTTTATATTAATTATATCCCCCTATAATAAGCTTTTTAGGCTTTGTTACTTATAGAAACAAAGCTTATTGTTTCTCACTTTAATTTATAAGTATTTTTAATTATTAGAGTACAATCTAATATTAGAAAAAATTATTTAATAATAATAAACTATATAAGTATTATTTATAATTTTTATATAAAATAAGGAGAAAATATGGATAACAAAAAATCTAAAACAGATTTAGAACTATCTGCTAGAAGAGACTTTTTCAAAAAAACTGCTGCTCTTGGTGTAACTGCATTAGCAGGAACAAGTCTTGTTGCATCTCAAGATGATCCAGCAATTATGCATCATGTTCCATGGGGACAAAAATGGGGAGATCCAGTAACTAAAAATCGTTATGGAATCCCATCAGCTTATGAGCATAACAATACTAGAAGAAATACTAAGCTATTAGCTTCTGGAAATTATAGAGCTTCAATCGCTGTAACTCCTATTCATGAATCTGAGGGTATTATTACTCCAAATGGTTTATTCTTTTCTCGTTCTCATGGTGGTACTGCACATATTGATCCTAAAGAGTATCGTTTAATGATTCACGGTTTAGTTGAGAAGCCTATTGTGCTTACAATAGACCAATTAAAAAGATACCCAAGTGTTACTCGTACTCACTTTATTGAGTGTCCAGCAAATGGTGGACAAGAGTGGAGAGGACCACAATTTAACTCTTTACAATTTGCTAAAGGTTTTATGGCTTCTGCTGAGTGGACAGGTGTTTACATTAAAACTATCCTTGAAGATTTAGGTCTTAAACCAACAGCCAAATGGATGTTAGCAGAGGGAAGTGATAACTCAGAGATGGGTCGTTCAGTTCCAGTTGAGAAGATTCTTGATGATGCTATGATTGTTTGGGGTCAAAATGGTGAAGCACTTCGTCCAGAACAAGGTTATCCTGTAAGATTATTACTTCCAGGTTGGGAAGGAAACTTATGTGTTAAATGGTTAAAGCGTTTAGAATTTTCAGATGAGCCATGGTATGCGAAAGAGGAAACTTCTAAATATACAGCTCTTAAACCGGATGGTAAAGCGATTCAACATTTCTATGCAAATGAAGTAAATTCAACAGTAGTTTCTCCATCTCCAGAAAAACCTTGGACAGATTTAGAAGATGGTGATGTAGTTGAAATTGAGGGTCTTGCTTGGTCTGGTATGGGAACTATCACTCTTGTAGATCTATCTTTTGATGGTGGTAAAAGTTATGTTCAAGCTAACCTAAAAGGTTTAGTATTACCTAAGTCATGGACTCGTTGGAGTTATATGCACACTTATAAAAAAGGTGAAACTCTTTTACTTACATCTCGTGCAATGGATGATGCTGGTTATATTCAACCAACTGTTGATGAAGAAACATCTGTTATGGGTGTTGAATCTGTATATCATAGAAATGGTGTAGAGACTTGGGAAGTAACATCAACAGGTGAAGTTAACCATGTTCAAGTAAGAACAGTAGGAGGGGTAAAGAATGTTTAAAACTAATCGTAATTTAATTGTTTCTGCTTCAGTAGCAGTTTCAGTGGCTTTATTATCAGCAGGTTGTTTTGAAAATGGTGCAACTCCATCAAATAACAACTCTTTTTCTAAAGCAAGTATAGATGGTGGTGTTTCTTACCCAGTTGTTAATGGAAAAACTTCAGTTTATTTAGTAAGTGAGCAACATAAAGGGATGAAGATTAACAACGGTCGTCTTCCAACTGCTAATGAGCTAAAAGCTTGGGATAAAGATGTTATGCCTGATGGAACTGGTTTACCTGAGGGTAGTGGTTCTGTTGAAGATGGTGAAGAGCTTTATGAAGCACAATGTGTTATGTGTCATGGTGATTTTGGCTCAGGTGGTGGTGGTTATCCATCATTATCTAAAGGTAATGCTGAGGAGCTTCAAGGCACTCTTAAAAACCAAAGAAACTTACCAGATTCTGATGGTCCAGTTCGTGTTTTTGGTTCATACTGGCCAAAAGCTAGTACAATGTGGTGGTACATCAAAGATGGTATGCCTCATACAAAATCAAAAACTTTAACTGATGATGAAACTTATGCTCTTGCTGCTTATATGTTAAACATTAATGAGATGAGTATTGATGGTGTAGAGGTTGATGAGGATTATGTACTTGACCGTGAAAAATTCTTAAAAATCGAGATGCCAAACAAAGATGGTTTTGTGCCAAATATTGATGGTGAAGAGGGTCCAGAGAATGTTCGTAAATTCTATGCGAATCCTGCTAACTTTGGTGCTAAAAAAGTGAAAGCAACTGAGAGATGTATGACAAATTGTCAAGAGAAAACAGCTGAAGTTGTTCGTATTCAAAATGGTGGTATTACAGGTTTTGAGCCTCCTATTTCAGTAGAGAGAGATTTACCAAAAAAATCAGCAAGTGATATGGGTTTCAATACAATGGCTTCTTATGAAAACAACTGTATGCCTTGTCATGGTGCTGATGGTATGGGGGCTCCAGTAGTTGGAGATAAAGATACTTGGTCAGAAGTTATCTCTAAAGGTATGTCAGCTGTTTATAAAAATGGAATTGATGGTATCAACGGTATGCCTCCTAAAGGTGGAGCAAGTGTTACTAATGATGAGTTTAAATTATTAGTTGATTATATGATTGACCACAGTAAATAAATAAAGGAATAATTATGGAAAGAAGAAAATTTTTAAGTTTAACTTTAGGTGCATTAGCTTTAGCTGTTGTACCAGCTAGTGTTAGAGCAGAAGATTATAGAAAACTAAAACCAACTGTATGGACTGCTCATACTGTTGAAGATGCTATGAAAAATATGTATGGTACTGCTACAACTATTGAAGAGGGTGTTAAACTTACTGCTCCAAAAGTTGCTTCAAATGGTGGTGCTGTTCCAGTTAAATTTAGTACAAAAATATCTGCTAAAACAATCGCAGTATTTCAAGATGCTAACCCTGAATCTGCTGTATGTGTTTATAGTGTAAATGAATACTCTGTAAATGATTATGAGATTAAAATCAAGATGGGTAAATCAGGAACAATTACAGTTGTTGTTGAGGGAACTGATGGCAAGTTATATTCAGCTAAACAAACTCTTGAAGTTGCTCTAGGTGGTTGTGAAGGTTAATCTTCATAAACTCTATAAAAAATAAATATAAAAGGGAATAATATGGCAGATTTTAAAGTTAAAGTAAAACCAAAATTAAAAAAAGGTGTAGTTAAAGTTAAAGCTATGGCTAAACACAGTATGACTACATATAATCAAGCAGAGAAAAAATTAGGCGATAGAAATAAAGCTGATTTTATCACTCGTTTTGTTGGAACAGTTAATGGTAAAGTTGTTATAGATATATCAACAAGTCAATTTTTATCTAAAAACCCTATCTTTAAATTCCAATTTAAAGGTGATGAGTTTAAAAAAGGTGATAAATTACTTATAGAGTGTACAACTCGTTTAGGTAAGAACGGTAAAGGTAAAGGTAAAATTAAATAATTTAATTTTACTTAGATGGTGCTTCTTGCATCATCTTTTTTTATGAATGAAAGGAAAAATAGATGATTACAAATATAATTAAAACTTTTCTTATCGTTCTAATATTTCAAATCTCACTTCAAGCTAGAGAAATCAACATAAACAGAATCATTAATGATGCGAGTAAAAATGGTAAACACCTTTTTGTATGGCTTCATAAAACTGATTGTGGTTATTGTGAGAGTATGAAAGAATTTACACTTCAAAATGACACTGTTAAATCTTTTATAGATAAAAATTTTATTTTTGTACATATAAATGTGTGGGAAAAGGATAGAGTTATTTATAAAGGTTTTGATGGTAATGGTCGTGAATTTGCTAAAAGTGTAGGGTATGACTTTTATCCATCAAGTCTATTTTTTGACAATGATAGCAATATTGTTTATGCTGAAGTTGGATACAGAGATAATAGTAAAACACCAAATGAAAAAAGATTTTATTCAATCTTAAATTTTATAGAATCTAATTCTTATAAAAAGATGGATTTTGAAGATTATGAGTTTAATATACAAGAGGAACTTTAATGGCAAGTAGTGATGTAGGAGTTGTTAAAAGTTTATACTTTAGTGTTAAAAACTCTAATAGAGAGAATCCAGCAGAGTTAGAAGTAGATGAAGATGGTGTTTGTTTAGATAAATTTTATGCTAAAAACATCAATAGATCTATATTAATAGCATCTGAGCATAGTTATGATTTAGCTAAAGAGAATGGTATTGATATAGAACTAGGTTCTTTGGCTGAGAATCTATTTATAGATATAAACCCTTACTTTTTAGCTGTTGGTTCAAAAGTTTATGTTGGTGATGTTATTTTAGAGATTACCCAACATTGTACTATTTGTAATTCACTTTCAAAAGTTGATGAAAAACTACCTGAACTTTTAAAAGCAGATAGAGGTGTTTTTTCTAAGTGTATAAAAAGTGGTACGATTAAAAAAGGTGATAGTGTTAGATTCGTTTAGAATCTTGATATTACGAGTTTCAAAGGAGAAACAATGAAAAAGATATATAGTTTAGCTGTTGCTTGTGTAGCAACTGTAACAATGCTTGGTTGTTCAGCATCTACTACTAAACCAGTAGAGGTAAAAAAAGTTCAAAAACCAGCAGTGATTCAAAGTGTACAAGTTTTTGAAGCAGATAATAGTGATGGTAAAATAACTCCAAAAACTATATCAGCAGATATGGCTAAAGTTGGATTAGCAAGTTCTGGTAATAACGATATGAACAAACCATTTTCTCAAAGATTTCCTAAACTTCACTATAAAACATACAATTTAGCTATGTTTAAAAATGATGAGTTAACAATTAAACTTATCAAAAAATATCCTAATTTCGGTCTTTTAACACCAATGACTATGTCAATCTGGTCTGATGATGAGAAAAAAACTATGAAAGTAGCTACTTTAACTATTAACGGTATGGCTAGAGCAACAGGAATCCCTGTAACTGACCCTGATTTAGTAGCTTATGCTAGTATGGTAAAAAAAGGTCTTAAATCTGCTATGCCAAATGGTAAATTTCAAGAGTTAAATTTTAGTGTTAAAGAGCCTAAAAACTCATTTGCTCAAACATTTAGTGCTGATGTAGAGATAGATGAAGATGGTAGTATGGAAGATTTCAGAGAAGATTTTGAATCTGAGTTTGAGGGTGAGATGGAACCTATCGGTTTCTTAATGCCAAATTATACTAATGTTCAAGAGGAACTTTTTGAACCAGCTGGATATGATAAATATGATTTTTATGTAACTTACTCTATTTGTAAATTTGATGTAATCTACCCAGTATCTAAACTTCACCCAGAAGCTGGTGCTTATGCTCCATGTTCAATGTTTCTTTATAAAAATAAAGATGAAGAAAAACTTCATGTTGGTTATTTAGGTGTTAAAAACTGGATAACAACACTAGATATAAAAGACCAAGAATCAATTAAACCATTACTTGAAGCTCAAGAGATGATAAATGGTATTCTTACAGAATTAACTGAGTAGTTTTATATGTTTGGAGTTTATTCTCCAAACATATCTATATAGAGTGAACCTGCCCAATTATACAATGCTTTAGCATTATCTAAACCATCTTGACCACCCCAATTTTCACTACTGATAGGTGTTGCAAATCCAAATGCTTTTTTCTTTTTATCATAAGCATATTCAGAGTGTATATATATCGCTCTTTCAGGGTTTATAGATACTGCTGAAAAACATATAGTTATAGGCGATATCCATTTTATAACTGGTTTCTTGTTGATTCTATTTGCTATAATTTTAGCAACATACTGACCCTCTGTATTTGAAGTATTTCCAGATTTAGAGAACCCCATAGGTCTAGCATCACCACTAATAAATATATTTTTTTCACCATTTACCTCATAGCTTATAGGATTTATATCCCCCTCCATCTTATTATAGATAGTATCTTTAGCGATTCCAACAATCTCTAAGATTTTACCACCTCTTACATGTGGATAAAAAGAAGCATCTTCAAATTCAAACTCCTCAAACTCTGTTTCAACTATTTTATTGTCTAAATCAATATTTTCTATCTTAGAATTAGGATAGTATTCTAAATATCCTTTATAAAGTTCATCTATAGCAGTATGGAATCCATGCTCTTTTATAGTTATATCGTTATTTTCATCAAGAAGTATAACCTTGGCATCTAACCCTTTTTTCTTAAAATAATCAGCAATCATACAAGCTCTCTCATAAGGAGCAGGAAGACATCTGTAATTACCCCCTGGAACAGTAAATATAAAATTACCACCTTTAAAGTTTTGAATCTTTGCTTTTAGTGTGTGGTGTTCAGAACCAGATATGAATCCAGCTGGGTACTGAGTTCTTAGTCTATTTTCTAAAACAATATCATCAGTCCAAAAAGAGTAATCATAATCTATTCCCGGAGCAAAAACTATATAATCGTAAGATATTTCACCATTACTTGTGTTTAAGATACGATTCTTTTTATCTAACCCAACAGCAGTAGCATGAAAATATGTGTAGTTATGCTCTCTAGCACCTTTTAAGTAATCGTGAGTTAAAAACTCTAAATTAACTCTATCAACAAGCCAAAGGTTACTCATAGGGCAAGATACAAATTGACTTCTTTGCTCAACTAAGATAACATCAGACTCTGGTGCTAGAAGTTTTACATTTTTAGCTACACTTAAACCAGACCAACCACCACCAACTATAACAACTCTAGGATTCTTAGTGTCAGCTAATGGAGCTTTAAAATTGTTAGTTGTAGTTTTTTTAATGGTTGGTTTTGATGGTTGGGAAGAGATACAACCAGATAATGCTGTTGTAGTTACAACAGCACCTGAGATTTTAAGAATCTCTCTTCTTGATATAGACATAAATCACCTCGATATATTATTTTTTATTATAATAATGTACCGATATTTGACTTAATTTAAACTATTTAAATTACTTTAGTTTCCAAAAACTTGTTTTAAAAGTGATGAGGTTTGAGCAATAGGGTTTGCTCTTATCTCACCCTCTTTAGTAGCAATCATTTTAAACAAACCATCTATCGCTTTTTGAGTTACATACTCATCTAAGTTTTCATCTGAAGTACTTGGAAGATAGGAATCTACTCCAAAACTTTTTGCCATACCCATTACAGAACTATTGTCTACTATACCTTTACCATACTCTTTATAGTAAGTGTTAAATGTTTTGTAGTAAGTGGCTACATCACAATCTTTCATAGTTTGTTGAACAATAGGGGCAATCATCTTTTTTAACTCAGCAGTAGAACTATTTTTAAAGTAGTTAGTAGCAGAATCTTTGTCACCATCTAAAATCTTTTGAGCATCAGCCATTGACATATCTTTAATACTTTTCATAAAAATATCGGCAGTTTTTGGTGCTGCTTGTGTTGCTGCTTTGTTCATAGAAAGAATCAATTCATCAGCCATTTTATCGCCACCAGCTTTTCTTATGAGTGTTTCAGCTTTAGCAAGATTCTCAGGTAAAGGAATCTTTACACTTGAGTTATTTAAGTAACCATTCTCTTTACTTAACTCTTTTACACCATAATTAACACCAACTGCTAGAGCCTCTTTTAAACCTTTTATAATTGTAGATTCATTTAAAGATTCCTTTGTTATAGATGATTCTTTAGTAGGTTTTGTAGCAGTTTCAAGAGTTGTATTTACAAAACTTCCAAAGTCAAAACTAAATGCTAGTGTAGATGTTAGTGCTACAACTGTAGCTATTGATAATAATCTCATGTTATTCTTCTATATTGTATTTTAAAGCTTTTTTTGTAAACTCTATTGAACAGAAGAACATAGCTATAAAAATAGGGTTTAGTTTTACATTATCATCTTCTATAGTGTCAAAAACTTTAAAGTTAAAACCACTACCATCATTTGGATTTTGAGGAGTAACTATAAACTCAATAGGAGATAATGTTCTCACCATATTTATAATTGTTTTTCTCTTTTTTTGATTCTCTTCTGCTAGGATGTTAAAGTCAGGATTCTCTGAACTTCTATGAGCGATTAGAATATTTTCTAAAACATTTACTTTGTCTTTAAAAACTACCTTATTCCATTTTATGATTGTATTGTTAGAACTTATCTGTTTCCCAGCAAACATTAGAGGGTTTGGTTTTTTAGTTTTCATAGCTTCAATAAGACCTAAAAGAAAATTAGCCCCACCAACATTTTCAGCTGCTTTTTTCATGAAAAGGTGGATTAGAGCCTTAGTTTCTTCGTTTTGTTTGTTAAAATTACACATATATAGCCTTAAGTATTTAATTGAGTGTATTATACACTCTTATCATAAAAGAAGTACGAAACTGAAAGAACTATTAAATAAATCGTTAAGTAGTCAATGATTAAGCATATCGTAATAACAAAGCGATTATGATGTCGGAAGTAAAAGAAGACAAAAATTGTCTTATTTAAAAATAGAGCGTAAAATCGTCTCTAAATAAGAGGTAAAAAATGCAAGTATATTTAGATAATAACGCGACAACTATGACAGACCCAAAAGTTGTTGAGGTGATGATGCCATTTTTTAGTGAGATGTATGGTAATCCTAACTCACTTCATAAATTTGGAACATCTTCTCACCCAGCAATCTCTAAAGCAATAGACCAAGTTTATACAGCTTTAAATGCTAGTGATAATGATGATATTGTTTTTACATCATGTGCTACAGAATCAAATAATTGGGTTTTAAAGTCAGTTTTTAATGACCATATTGTAAATGGTGAGAAGAATCATATAATTACAAGTGAAGTTGAACATCCTTCAGTTCTTTCAACTTGTAAATGGCTAGAAGAAGAGGGTGTAAAAGTTACCTACCTTCCTGTAAATGAGCAAGGTGTTGTTGAAGCACACACTGTAAAAAGTTTCATAACTGATAAAACTGCTTTAGTTTCTATCATGTGGGCTTCAAATGAGACAGGTGCTATTTTTCCTATTAAAGAGATTGGTGAGATTTGTAAAGAGAAAGGTGTACTTTTTCATTCAGATGCTGTTCAAGCAGTGGGTAAGATACCTGTAAATCTACAAGATGTACATGTTGATTTTGTTTCAATGTCTGCGCATAAATTTCATGGTCCAAAAGGTGTAGGTGCTTTATTTATTAGAGATTCTCAACCACTTAGCCCACTTTTACATGGTGGTGAGCATATGGGTGGTCGCCGTTCAGGTACACTAAATGTTCCTTACATAGTTGGTATGGGTAAAGCGATAGAGTTAGCAACAACAGATATTCAAGCTAAGATGGCTAGTATAAGTGCTAAAAGAAACCGTTTAGAGGATGCTATACTAAGTTTAAGTGAAACATTTGTAGTTGGAGATAGAAAGAATCGTACACCAAACACGATTCTTATCTCAATTAGAGGTGTTGAGGGTGAATCAATGCTTTGGGACTTAAATAATGGTTCTATTGGAGCATCTACTGGTTCAGCTTGTGCTAGTGAAGATTTGGAAGCAAATACTGTTATGTTAGCTATCGGTGCTGATAATGAGTTAGCTCATACAGGAATCCGTTTAAGCCTTAGCCGTTTTACAACTGATGAAGAGATAGATTACACAATAGAGCATTTTAAAAATGCTGTAGAAAGACTTAGAGGAATCTCTAGTTCATTCGCGAAACAAGCACCAACTAAGGGTGGGGAAGTTCAAGAGAGTGAACTTCACTAATAACTAAGTAAGAAATTAAAATATAAAGAAAATTAAAGGAAAATATTATGGCAAAGGCTGATATGTTAGGTGAATCTCTTTGGGATGCCTACTCAAATAAAGTTACGACATTAATGAACAACCCAAAACATCAAGGTGAACTTTTTCAAGGTGAAGTTGAAAAAAGAGGTAACAAACTAATTGTTGCTGATTTTGGTGCTGAATCTTGTGGTGATGCTGTTCGTTTATACTGGGAAATTGACCCAAAAACAGACAAAATTGTAAACTCAAAGTTTAAATCTTTTGGTTGTGGTACTGCGATAGCTTCAAGCGATGTTATGACTGAACTTTGTATAGATAAAACAGTTCAAGAAGCTGTTAAAATTACAAATATTGATGTTGAAATGGCTCTTCGTGATGACCCAGAAACACCAGCAGTTCCACCTCAAAAGATGCACTGTTCTGTTATGGCTTATGATGTTATTAAAAAAGCAGCAGGGATGTACTTAGGTGTAGATTCTGAGTCTTTTGAAGAGGATATAATTGTTTGTGAATGTGCTAGAGTTAGTTTAAAAACTCTTCAAGAGGTTATTAAACTTAATGACTTAACAACTATTGAACAGATTACAGATTATACTAAAGCTGGTGGATTTTGTAAGTCTTGTATTAGACCTGGTGGACATGAAGCTAAAGATTACTATTTAGTAGATATTTTAGCAGATACTAGAAAAGAGATGGATGAGGAAAAAATGAAAGCTGCTGCTGATGCTAGTGCCGCTGGTGAAGCTAAGTTTGAAGAGATGACACTTGTTCAGCAGATTAAAGCTGTTGATGCTGTTATAGATGAAAATGTTCGCCAATTCTTAATTATGGATGGTGGAAATATGGAAGTAATTGACATTAAAAAAGGTGATGCTGGAATTGATATCTATATCCGTTACCTTGGTGCTTGTAATGGTTGTGCTTCATCATCAACGGGTACACTTTATGCAATAGAATCTACTCTTAAAGAGAAACTATCTAAAGATATTAGAGTGTTACCAATTTAACAATAGAATCTTCTATTGTTAAATATTCTTTTTACTTATATATAACTAATGAAATCTTTGCTATGATTCTTTTAAAAATTAAAGGGTTTTCATGGATTTTACTAAAGCTATTGAAATAGCTCCAAATATCTATTGGATTGGGAAATATCTTGAAAATGACCCTTTCCAATGTCACCCTTATCTTATACTAAATGGTGATGAATCTATACTTGTAGACCCTGGTTCTATGATGGAGTTTAATGCTGTTGTTGAAAAAACAAAAGAGCTTATTCCATTAAAAAATATTAAGTATATTATCTTACATCATCAAGACCCTGACTTGGCAGCTTCAGTTCCAGCACTTGAACAGTTAATAGATAGAGATGATTTACAGATTGTTACACACTCAAGAATTACAGTTTTAATTAAACACTATATGGTTAAATCTAGCTACTATGAAGTGGATAAAAATAATTTTGTTTTACATACTAAAAATGGCTTATCTTTAAATTTTGTAACAACTCCCTATTGCCATTCTCCAGGGGCATTCGTATCTTATGAACCTAATTCTAAATCATTATTTTCTAGTGATATTTTTGGAGGGCTTGAAGAATCTTGGGAGTTTTATGCTGATGAAACATACTTTGAAAAAGCTAAGCTATTTCACGAATCATATATGCCTAGTCGTAATATTTTTAATTATACTCTTAAAAAAATAGAAGAGTTAGATATTGAGATGATTCTTCCTCAACATGGTTCAATTATTAAAAGAGAATTTATACCTAAACTTATAGATGATATGAAGAACCTTGATTGTGGAATCTACATAGATAAAAAGTATCAAAAAGATTTAATTGATGTTATTGAAAAATTAGAGATTGAGATAGAGAAAAATAGCCAAAAAGATAAAATGTTGTATGAACAAGCAAAAACTGCTCAGATGGGTGAGATGCTTGGAATGATAGCTCACCAATGGCGACAGCCTTTAAATGCTATGAGTGCTTCGGCTATAAATTTATCATTGAAACAAGAATTTGGTATATTGAATGAAGATTCTATAACTGAACATAGTGAATTTTTACAAGAGACAACTCAAAAAATGTCTAAAACCATAGAAACATTTATGAACTTTTTTAAACCTAAAAGTGGAAGAAAAAATTTGGCATTTGCTGATATTATAAATGAGGTTTCATCTCTTATAGAGGGGCAATTAAAAAATAAAAGTATTAAATTTTTATCTATAAGTGATTATTCGCATATAAATGTATATCAATCTGAACTATCTCATATACTTATAAATCTTATAAAAAACTCTATTGATGCTTTTGATGGAAAAGAGATTGAAAATAAGATTGTAGAAGTTAAGTCCTACCTAGATGGTGAGTTTGTAATTATAAAAGTTTTAGATAATGCTGGTGGGATACCTAAGGATGTTATAGAAAAAGTTTTTAACCCTTACTTTACAACAAAAGAGCAGGGTAAAGGGACAGGGATAGGTTTACATATGACACATAGAATAGTTAAAGAGATTTTTTATGGAACTATTGATGTTGAAAATAGTAAAGATGGAGCTATCTTTACTATAAAATTTCCTAAGTAAATTTTAGTTTAAAACTTTAGAATTAGCAAGAGCTTTTTCTATCTCCTCTTTGGAGATATCTCCACATAAGTTTAACTCTACATTTCCATCTTTACCTGTAACTTCCATCCCCTGAATCTTCTTTTTAGTTTCATCACTCATACATTCACATTTTCCAGTAGAGCAGTTTTCAACCATTGTTATAATATTTTGTTTTTTAACTTCACCACTAAAAGAGATTTTTACACCGTTGTTTATTAGGTTTACAGATTTGTTCATAGCTTCTCACTTATAATTATTTCTAATATTATACTTTGTAATTGTTACAACTTAGATACAAGTTAATTAAAGTTAAATCTGTTAAAATCATTTTATGAATGAAAAACTTTACTTAAA